>PPYE01432397.1_pt1 | contig 118386 bp, 108 predicted proteins | sample 1559881 | NCBI WGS metagenome assembly PPYE01 (sample SAMN08240022, study PRJNA423297) | Human gut metagenome, whole genome shotgun sequencing project.
CTTTCTGTTTCGTGTGACTCCATTTTTCGGAACACGAAAAACTCCGTCACACTCAACTGGCTAAAGCCAATAGTAAAAGAGCCAGTCTTTCGACTGACTCTTTTGGAGAAGGTATTTCTTCTTATGGGGTGTAGCAAAAACTATATAATGTATTGGGGGGTTTTTACAGTAATTATAATAGCATGTTATATAAAAAAAGTGTGCACAATCTTGCTATTTTTTTTTTATATTTTTTTGACCATTTTTAACATGAGTGGTTCTACCACTTATAAAAAATCACCGGAATTCTGCATAAACACAATCCAAACACTGGCTAAAACAGAGCTTCAAACTCTTCCCGCCCGATTTTTTCCTTCTCAATCAACAGTGCCGCACAGTCATGAAGAATCTTCTCATGCTGAGAAATCAGTTCCTTTGCCTTTGCATAAGCCTCGTCAATGATTCTCTTGACTTCGCTGTCAATGAGGGCTGCTGTCTCTTCCGCATAATTTCTGGTATGGCCGAAATCTCTTCCGATGAAAACCTCATCCTCATCTCCGCCGTATTGGACCATTCCCACCTTCTCAGACATACCGTACTGAGTCACCATTGCCCGGGCAAGCTGAGTTGCCTGCTTAATATCCTGAGAAGCTCCTGTAGTAACATCCCCGAAGATCAGCTCTTCTGCCACTCTTCCTCCAAGATCTACCACAATGTGCTCCAGCATCTGGTTCTTGCTGTTGAACATCTCATCCTTTTCCGGCAGAGGCATGGTATAACCTGCCGCTCCCATGCCTGTGGGGATGATGGAGATCGTATGGACAGGTCCCATCTCCGGAAGCAGATGGAAAAGAATGGCGTGACCGGCTTCGTGATATGCAGTGATCTTCTTTTCCTTTTCGGAAATTACTTTGCTCTTCTTCTCCGCACCGATACCTGTCTTGATAAATGCCTGGCGGATATCTGCCTGATTGATGAAATATCTGCCGTCCTTTGCAGTCAGGATTGCTGCCTCATTCATCAGGTTTTCCAGATCAGCGCCTGTATAACCTGCAGTGGTCCTTGCCACTTCCTTCAAATCCACATCCTCTCCCAGAGGTTTTTTAGAAGCATGAACCTTGAGGATTTCTTCTCTGCCTTTGATATCCGGTCGTCCCACACCCACTTTTCTGTCAAAACGTCCCGGTCTTAAAATTGCCGGATCCAGGATATCCACACGGTTTGTGGCAGACATAACGATGATTCCTTCATTCACACCAAAACCATCCATTTCCACCAGGAGCTGGTTCAGTGTCTGCTCCCTCTCATCGTGTCCGCCGCCCATACCGGTTCCGCGGCGTCTTGCCACAGCATCGATCTCATCAATAAAGATAATGCAGGGCGCATTTTTCTTTGCATCTTCAAACAGATCTCTGACACGGGAAGCGCCAACGCCTACAAACATCTCCACAAAGTCAGAACCTGAAATGGAAAAGAAAGGAACTCCCGCTTCTCCTGCCACTGCTTTTGCCAGAAGCGTTTTTCCTGTTCCCGGAGGTCCCACTAAAAGAACTCCTTTGGGAATTCTTGCTCCCACTTTTACATATTTCTGAGGATCTTTTAAGAAATCTACGATTTCTTCCAGCTCTTCCTTCTCTTCTTCCAGCCCTGCCACATCCTTAAATGTCACTTTCTTGTCTGCGTCCGTAGACATTCTTGCACGGCTTTTCCCAAAATTCATCATCTTGGCATTACTGCCTCCTGACATCTGCCGGTTCATCACATTCATGATCACCAGAACCAGGACTACCATCAGGATCAGAGGCAGAACAGAGGACATAAATACATTGTCTCCCGGTACATCTGCCACACTGATCAGAATATCACTCTCATCTTCAAGGGAATCCTGGACTTCTTTTACATCCAGAGAATAGAAACTTTTCTCTTCCCCCATCTTCAGCCTTGCCACCACCTGTCCTGTGGGGATTTCTTTATTGGGACGTATGATCACCTCTGACACGATCCCATCCTGCACATCTTCCTGGAATTGGTTTTCTGTATAACTGTAATTCCTTGTCATCTGTCCGGAAATAAACCAGAAACCACCTGCTATGAGCAGCAGAAGAAGGACCGCCGGTAACCAGCTTTTTGCCTGTCTGTTCACGTCTTGTTTCTCCTTTCCATTAAAGCTCTACCACACCTATATAGGGAAGATTTCTGTACTTCTGGGCATAATCAAGCCCATATCCTACCACAAACTCATCCGGAATATTAAAGCACACATAATCCACCTTGACATCCTTTACCCTGCGCTCCGGCTTATCCAGAAGAGTACAGAGACGGATGCTGTTGGGATGTCTCTGCTTCAGAATCTCTATGAGATGGCTCAGAGTCCTTCCTGAATCAATAATATCTTCCACGATCAATACATCTTTTCCCTCGATTGTTTCGTCCAGATCCTTAACGATCTTTACAACACCGCTGGAAGTTGTGTCATCTCCATAACTGGATACAGACATAAAGTCCAGACTTACAGGGACAGAAATCCGCTTTGCCAGCTCACACGTAAAAAATACGCCGCCCTTTAACACGCAGATTAAATGAACGCTTTTTCCCTCATAGTCACGGCTGATCTGTTCACCGATCTCGCGGATTTTACGATCCACCTCTTCTTCACTCAGTAACTGGCGAATTTTTTCACTCATGGTCATTTTCTCCTTTTACCTGTACTTTTATTACTTTTTTTGTCTGACTGGTAACTTTATAATACTCACTGATACGGTACCCCACTGCCCAGAGCACATGGGAACCGTCCGCCAGAAGGGTCACATTATCCCTTTCCTGACGCGGAACTTTACAGTCAATAAAATAATCCTTCAGTTTTTTGGTGCCCCCGGACCTGTTGATCACCAGATAATCTCCCGGAAGCCTCCTTCTCACTGCAAGACCGTCTTTTATTTTATCATAATCAAACCATTTCGTATATGTTTTTTCCGGAATTTGCTGGTTTTCGTAGGGAAAAATCTGGAACTCCAGCTCCAGAAGATCTGTTTTTTCCTCATTTCCCTTTAAAATATGAATATCCCCGTAAACCTGCCGGGCCTGCAGCCCGTAGATCAGGGATGAGGAAGCTCCTGTCCTGCCTGCAGCAAGACTTATAACTGCTTCTATATGTGCCGAGGAAATATCTTTCTTTTTTCCGGCGGCTGTTTCCAGCACTTCTTTGATCACTCTTTTCTGTATCAGCGCCGGCTGCCCGAAAAGATCCCGAAAAAGAATCCTTACTTCTCCCTCTTGTGCCGTATATTCTTTCACAGCTTTTTTTGTCTGTTCCTCAAGATACTCTTCCGCTTCCAGCACGCGCTGCGCTGCTGCTGCTATATTTTTCACCGCACCGCTGTTGATCCCGCAAAGCCCTGGAAGGATTTCCCACCGTATCTTGTTTCTGGTATACTCCGTCTTCTCATTGGTACTGTCTGTTACCCAGGGAATTCCTCTCTTCTGCAGGTATCCTTCTGTCTCTTCCCTGGTAATGCACAAAAGGGGACGGATATAGATGCCTTCCCTTGTCTTCTGGAACGGACGTATCCCTGCAAGCCCAGGGGTTCCGGTTCCTCGGATCAGATTATGCAGCACTGTTTCCGCCTGGTCATTTTCATGATGTGCAAGGGCAATGCGCACCTCCCGGGGTTTTTCCCAGCGTCCGGCTGTTCTCCAGAACGCTCTGCGCCTTACTTCTCTTCCTGCTTCCTCGCAGGATTTATGTTCCCGTGCCGCGATCTCAGGGACATCGTAGTCATAAATATCCAGAGGAATTCCAAGACTCTCACACAGTTCTCTGGTAAACTCCTGATCCCGCTGCGCCTCCTTTTCTCTCATATGATGGTTCACATGGACCCCCCGCAGAGAAAAGGGGATTCTTTTCTGATATTCCATTAACAAAAACAACAGGCAAACCGAATCTGCACCGCCGGATACTCCGACAACTGCCTGGCTGCCCGCTTCTATCATCCCGTATTTCTCCATATAAAAAAATACTTTTTCCTCTGTTTTCATCTGCTGCTCTTATTTCCTCCATAATCCTGCTGCAAGGACTGTCATATCATCTGCTGCACGGTATCCGCTGTAATCCAGCACCCGCTCAAGGATCCCCCGTCCCAGCTCCTGTGCCGCTGTGGCATTTACCTGCAGGATAATCTCTTTCATAAGCTCTTCCGGCTCTTCCTGGGGCAGTGCGTCCAGCACCCCGTCCGTTACCATAATAAGAAAATCGCCTTCATACAGCTTCTTGGTGGATGATTCAAAGTCCGCCTGCTGCACCAGTCCCAGAGCCGGACTGGTAGAAGAAATTGCCTCCACCCAGTGATCCCTCTTGATAAACGTGGTAGCTGCTCCTGCTTTCAGGAAATGGCATACCCCGGAATACAAGTCGACGGCTGCGATATCCACAGTGGAAAACTTTCCCTCCCGGTTCCTGATGTTCATCACTGAATTCACCATACGCGCTGCCGTTTCTCCGGAAAATCCCGCATCCACCAGCTGCTCCAGGGTATCTACAATACTCTCGCTTTCCCTGCACGCCTCAAGCCCGGAGCCCATCCCGTCCGACAGACACATGAAAAACTGCCCGTTTTCTTCTGTGGTGCATATATAATTATCACCGGAAATATTTTCCCTCTCCTTCGTGATCTTTGCCGCACCGAAAAGAATCTTAAAATTCACTTCCTCCACGAACCTCTGTACCGCGTATTCCCTGGTAATCAGAGATTTTCCGGAGGTTCTGGCCGTCATAGGGCATCTGCACATGGCAGAAATCGCTCCTGCAGCCTCAGAAACCGGCAGACAGTGTTTGCCTTTTACCCGGAGTTCCGCAAAATACTGTACTTTTCCGTCCGGCTGCTCCTGGAACCACACATTCCGCACCTGTATCCTCTTCCTTTTCAGCCTTCTCGCCAGTTCTTCACGAAACGGCAGGTCAGCCTCTGTCATGTCAAAGAGGTCACTGGACAGAATCTTCATCAGGTGGGCCATCTCTCCCAGCTGCTCAGCAACTGCCATCCGGTTTTCCAGAAGTTTATTATTCCATATCAGATTCTGCCGTTCTCTGTCCATCAGCCTTTGTAATTCCTGCACAAGCTTTCCCTGATTGGCACAGATATCCGTCAGGTCTGCCTTGGCTCTTCTCAGCTTTTCTTCTTCATTTTCTTCCATAACGCGCAGGAGACTGTAGATCTTCTCATAGGTCCGGACAGACTGCTGTTTCCAGCACAGCTGATTTAAATGGCAGCGGCTGCACAGGTTTTCCTGTACTTCCTCCACCATCTCCTCGATCTGCGAACCGGAAAGATAATCCCTCCTGCCGGGCATGCCGCAGAAACTGTTGGCAAGTTTCTGGAAGGATTCTGCATAGCGCTGCATTTTCTCTTTCTGTGGACTCTGGTCGTAGGCAAAAGCTGCCGCACTTTTTTTCATTTCTGAAAAAACAGTTTTTGCCATGTCCCGTAATATCAGCAGTGCAAAAATCACGAGCATGGCAATCATCCATTCCTGCATCTCGTTCCCTCCCTGAATAAGCAACCGCTATCAAAAGAGTATTATAGATGCTTTCTTCCTTAAACTTTGTCAAAAACAGGACCCTGTACGGCAAAACTTTCAGACAAAATCTGCAGATCATTCCTCCTCCCGGAACACGATCTCATTATCTTTTACCAGTCCCAGCTTATCTCTGGCAATTTCCTCCACATATTCATCTGTAGTCATATATTCTTTTAACTCATCAATCTCTGAGGTTCTTTCATTTTCTTCCGCGATCTGGCTGTCCAGTTCTTCTGACTGTGCGGCATAGGCGTCCAGTTTCTTTTCCAGTGACGCACTGTTTGCCATCATGGCAACAAATAAAACACCTACCACAAAAGTGATGCTAACCATAGCGGTCCTGCTTTGAGGGCCCTTTCTTTTTCTTCTTTTTTTCTTCATTTTTCTGCTTCCTGACTCTCTGTATGGGCTTTTGTTGATATAGAGCAATTTTAACTCCTGTAAGATAAAATTTCAACCTTTTTCTCCATATTTTCAGGGGTTTTCCCAAAATTCCAAGGCATCTTACGGTTTGTTTTAAAAAAGCTGAAAGGTATTTTACTAAAATCACGCTTGGTCCCGCATGATAGACAAAAGCTCCCAGAATCGTTCCCAGGAGAGCATAGATACGGATCACTCCATCGTTTTCCCTGTAAATTACAGAAAAAAGGAAAAAGCCGGCGGCGCACCAGTAGAAGACGTCCTGCACCCCGATGAGAAATGTGCTGTGTGCCGCAGTATTTCTCAGGATCCGGAGCATATCATAACACACTGCCAGACACACACCTGCAAGGAAAGTACGGCAAAAAAGCAGCAGCTCCTGCTGCATCGTACTGCTCATGGCTACTGAAACAGCCTTTTGAGCATTCCTTCGCCGCCTTTGGCTTTGGAAATACCCTGGCTGTATGTAAGACTGTCCACCTTCCCTGCCAGATCCACCTCCTGTTTTTCCAGATCCAGCCTTGTCACATGAAGCTCTTCTCCCTTTACGATCAGGGTACCTGCCTCTGTCACCAGGCTGATCTCCTTTTCATCGAAGGAAAGTACGTCCTTTACCCCTGTCACGGTGCCCTTTTTTCTGTCTGTCAGAGAAAGTCTGTGCACACTTTTTCCTGTTTTCTCTTCCACACGAAAATCCCCCATATCTCTTTCCTTATGAAAGATTATATGGGGGATCTTATATCTTTATGACAGAGTCATATCTAATCGAAAGCCGGACTTTCAATTATCATAAATAACGGAAGAGCTCACTGGCCGCTTCTTTTTTCACAGTTTCCTGTACGTCCAGGACTTCTACTCGGACATTTCTGCTGCCGAACTGAATTTCCAGGATATCTCCTGCTTTCACCTGGGCAGACGCTTTGGCAGGCTTGTCATTGATCAGCACACGCCCTGCATCACAGGCTTCATTGGCAACCGTCCTACGCTTGATCAGCCTGGACACCTTCAAATATTTGTCTAATCTCATAAACTTTTTATGCGTTCACTAAATCCTTTAATGCTTTTCCTGCTTTGAATTTTGGAGATTTGGAAGCGCTGATAATCATGGTCTCGCCTGTCTGTGGATTTCTTCCCTCTCTTGCAGCTCTTTCAGAAACTTCAAATGTTCCGAAGCCTACTAACTGGATTTTTTCACCTTTCTTTAATTCTTCAGATACAACATCAATGAAAGCTTTTAAAGCTGCATCTGCGTCTTTTTTAGATAACTGTGTCTTCTCAGCCATAGCTGCAACTAATTCTGTTCTGTTCATGAGTATTCCTCCTAAATAAATTCGTCCTTTAAGGTCCTATTTTACCGCTTTTTACGCGGTCTACAGATATTTATACCCTGTTTCCCTGTGTTTGTCAAGCACATCTGCCAGTTTTACAGTCTTTGACCTGTTTTACATCATGGAATCGATCAGCTTCTTCACTTCTGCTCCCAGAGCCGCAGATTTCTCATCTGCATCCTGTAAAGAGGTTCCCTTGATTCCATAGTAAATCTTGATCTTCGGCTCTGTTCCGGAAGGACGCACACAAACCCAGGCATCATCATTTAAATCATAGTACAGAACATTGGAATTTGGCAGCCCTGTAGGCTTCACTTCTTTTGTTTCCATGTCCATGATGGTGTCTGCTTTGTAGTCTCTTGCTGAAAGAACGCGGTATCCGCCGATCTGCGCCGGAGGATTTTTCCTTAAATTATTCAGGATTGTCTGGATTTTTTCCAGGCCTTCGATACCTTTTAATGTGATAGACTGGATATCATCTTTATAGTATCCGTATCTTTCATACATAGCGATCATGGCATCCCACAATGTCATGCCTTTTGTCTTATAGTAAGCTGCTGCCTCGCACAGTGCCATAGTAGCCACAATGGCATCCTTGTCCCTGGCGTGAGTTCCGATCAGACAGCCATAGCTTTCTTCAAATCCGAAAAGATAGGTTCCTTCTCCTTTTGTCTCAAAGCCCAGGATCTGCTGTCCGATGTATTTAAATCCTGTCAGAACTTCGATAAATTTCACGCCGTAATATTTGGCAATGGCTGCTGCCATATTTGTGGTAACAATGGTGGAGATCATAGCCCCGTCTTCCGGAAGGCTTCCGTTTACTTCTTTTCTTTGTCCGATCTCATAGTCTGCAAGGAGGCATCCTGACATATTTCCGGTCAAAGTATGGTATTCCCCTGTCCTGCTGTCTTTCACGCGAACACCCAGGCGGTCTGCATCCGGGTCGGTTGCCAGCACCAGGTCAGCATCCACTTCTTTTGCCAGTTTTAATCCCAGTTCGAAGGCTTCATCTGCTTCCGGGTTGGGATAGCTGACAGTAGGAAACTCTCCGTCCGGCAGTTCCTGCTCTTTAACCACATAAACATTCTCAAATCCCAGTTCTTTTAATACTCGCCGTGCGGGAATGTTTCCTGTACCGTGAAGCGGACTGTACACGATCTTCAGATCTTTTGCCATGGCTTTGATGGCATCCATATGGATGACCTGGCTCTTTAACTCTTCCATGTAGGAATCATCAATTTCTTTTCCGATCACGGTAAAAAGTCCTGCCGCCTTTGCCGCATCTTCCTCCATAGTCTTTACTTCCGCATAATCGGTTACTTTCTGCACTTCACTCATAATACCGCTGTCATGAGGGGGGGTGATCTGCGCGCCGTCCTCCCAGTATACTTTATATCCATTGTATTCTGGCGGGTTATGGCTTGCTGTAATATTGATTCCGGCAATACATCCCAGTTTTCTGACTGCATAGGAAAGTTCTGGTGTAGGTCTTAATGAATCAAAAATATAAGCTTTCACTCCATTGGCTGCCAGACAGAGAGCAGCTTCCTTTGCGAATTCCGGTGACATACGGCGGGAATCATGGGCAATGGCAACGCCTTTCTCCTGTCCGTTCACTGCTGCGATATAATTAGCCAGTCCCTGTGTGGTCTTCCTTACTGTATAAATATTCATACGGTTTGTACCTGCACCGATCACGCCTCTTAAACCTGCGGTACCAAATTCCAGGTCTTTGTAAAACCGTTCTTTGATCTCATTTTCGTTATTTTCGATAGCTTTCAGCTCTGCCTTTGTTTTTTCATCAAAATAAGGGTTGGAAAGCCACTCTTCGTAAAGTTTTTTATATTCCATTTTTATTACCTCCCTGTGCAGTTTTACAGTCTGCATGATATATGCCTATTATACACTATCACGAGATAAAATTCAAACACTGCACAGGTGCTTCGGTGTTTTTTTATAATTTTTTTTCTGTAAAGTTTCTCCATTTATCGTGCTGTTCAATGAGCTTTTCCATTTTTTCTACACTTTTCTGGGAAATCCATGCTTTTTTGTGGGTGTAATAATGGTTGGCGAGTTTCCAGTATTTCTCCGGATAAGAAAAACGGATCATGAGATTTTCCTTCTCTTCCTTTGAAAGGGTCCGCACCTGTTCATAAGCATGGAGCATCTGTCCGGCAAGCGCCCCGCTCCAGTCATGTTTCTCCAGGATTTTTCTCATGAACTGATAGATATCTGCAGTCTGCATGTCAAAATTCCACTTGTCAAAATTCGTTACCGCCACACGTGCCTCCCCTGCAAACAGTATATTATGCTGGTTGTATTCTCCATGGCAGACCGTTCCTTTCCCCAGGCAGTCCTCCCTCAGCTTCTGGTAGCCGGAACAGGAAAGTCTCTTCTGCGCTTCCTCCCCATGGCTGAGAAAAAGAGAGACACTGTCGAGAAAAAGCTGCTCAAAGTCATTTTTTCTCCTCTTTGTGCTGATAAATTTTCGGATTTTTCGCAGTTCTCTGTTATGTCTGTCAAATTCACCGGGCAGACATTCTCTCACATAATGTTCCTGCACAGGCATTTGCATTGCTTTATGTAACTGCGCCAGAGCTGCCATGGAACTGCAGATATCCTTTTCATTTCTGGTATCGCATTCCTTTCCTTCATACCAGCGCTTTACCACATAGGGAATATTTTCGCTGTCTGAGGACACATATCCCCCTTCCCGGTTTTTCAGGATCTCATCTGTGAGAATCCGGGTCTCCCCGGCAATCTTTCCGAGAAGGGCAGCCTGACTTTCCAGCTTCTTTTGTGTACCGCAAAACTCCCTGATCAGCACCGTACCCTCTGCGGTCTCACAGATCAGGACACCTCTTCCCCGGCGTACCGACACAGCTTCCAATCCGTACTGTTCCAAAACACTGAGTCCACGGTCGTACACTTTTTTCTCCCCCTTTTTTATGAGGAAACAGGCTGGCTGTCCCCTCCGGCTTCATATCCTTTTCATTCTATGCAGCAAAAATGAGGGATAGACTAACTGCAAAAAAATCCACGCAAAAGGCGCACCCGAAACTTATCAGATAAATTTCGGATACGCCCTGTCTTTCTGCTTATTTTATTTTAGACAGAAGATATTCTTTTGAATTTTTTTCCGGATCTTCCAGAACCATCTCCAGAAACTTATCAAGGGTATCTCCCAGCTCTTTTCCCGGTTTCATTCCCGCCTCGATCAGGTCTTTTCCTGTGACTGCCAGCATTTTTATGGATATACACTCCTGTTTTCTTATGATCTCCCTGTAAATCTCCTCGATTTTATCAAGGCGTGAGAGCTTTTCCTCTCTCCTGTACTCACTCTGCGCCATCACATCCGCACGGCGCATCTCTATAAGGAGCGGAAACAGCTGAGCATCTGTCCTGCTGAGCGCTTTTCTTATGGATTTTGGGGTACATTCCCACGGACATTCATGAAACCGGACAAGCATGGACACCTTCTTTATCGTATCATTGTCAAACCGCAGCCTTCTGAGTATCTTTTTCGCCAGTTCTTCACTTTTCTGGGGATGACCGTAAAAATGATCTCTGCCCTGGTCATCTGTCGTTCTGGTCTGCGCCTTTCCCAGATCATGAAACAAAAGTGCAAGCCGCAGTATCTTATCTGCCCTTACAGATTCCATGGCCTTTAATGTATGGTCACCTGTATTATAACAGTGATGCGGTGTGTTCTGCTCTGTTCTCATGGCAGCGTCAAATTCCGGCAGAATGATCTCGGTGATCCCGAGCTCATAAGCAGTCCGGAGATATTCCGGATGAGGGGAAGTTACAAGCTTTACCAGTTCTGTCTGGATCCTCTCTGCACTGATCTTCCGCAAAGTGGGCGCAAGTTCTTTTGCCGCCTTTTTTGTCTCTTCCTCTATAGAAAATCCCAGCTGGGCAGAGAAACGCACAGCCCGCAGAATCCTCAGCGCATCCTCAGTAAAACGCTCTTCTGCATTTCCCACGCACCGCACCACATGCCCACGAAGATCTTCTATCCCGCCGAATATATCCACCAGACCGGTACGGTCATTATATGCCATTGCATTGATGGTGAAATCCCTGCGTCTTAAATCTTCTTTCAGATCAGCAGTGAATATCACTTCTTTAGGATGGCGGCTGTCCTCATATTCCCCGTCAATCCGGTAGGTGGTGACTTCAAACCCCTCTTTTCCCTCCATAACGGTCACAGTTCCGTGTTTAAGCCCTGTATCCACGGTTCTGCGAAACAGCTCCTTCACTTTCAGGGGCTTTGCCGAAGTGGTGATATCCCAGTCCGCCGGAGAACGCTGAAGAAGGCTGTCACGAACGCAGCCCCCTACCGCGTAAGCATCATATCCGTGTTCCTGCAAAGTTTTTATGATCTTCTGTACTTTTTCCGGAACCTGAATCTTCATGATTAATATGCCCGCCCCCAGTATACCATTTTCTTTGCCGGTCTGCCGCAGACCACGCACTTGTCAGAAATCTGTTCCTGTTCAAAAGGAATACATCTGGAAGTTGCCTGCACATCTTCTTTGATCTTGTCTTCGCACTCTCTGCAGCCGCACCACATTGCCTTTACAAATCCAGGCTTTTCATTTATGGTTTTCTTAAATGTCTCATAATCCGCAGCTGTATAAGTGTGGGCATCTCTGTGCGCCCTGGCCCTTTCCAGCATCTCTCTCTGCATAGTATCCAGCACTTCCTGCACGCTCTGTGCCAGATTGTCTAATGATACTGTGATCTTTTCTCTGGTATCTCTTCTTACGATCACTGCCTGATTTGCCTCTATATCCTTTGGACCGCATTCGATACGCACCGGGATTCCTCTCATCTCCTGCTCCGCAAATTTGAATCCCGGACTTTTGTCTGTATCGTCCGTCTTCACCCGGATCCCTGCTGTTTTTAACTGGCTGTTCAATTTTGCCGCTGTTTCCAGCACGCCTTCTTTTCTCTGCTGGATAGGAATGATCACCGCCTGCACCGGAGCGATCCTGGGTGGAAGCACCAGCCCGCTGTTATCCCCATGCACCATGATGATAGCGCCGATCATGCGGGTAGTCATACCCCAGGAGGTCTGGTGTACATACTGTAATCTATTTTCCTTATCTGTGTACTGAATGCCGAAAGCTTTTGCAAAACCATCTCCGAAATTGTGGCTGGTACCTGACTGCAGAGCCTTTCCGTCATGCATCAAAGCCTCAATGGTATAGGTAGCTTCCGCTCCTGCGAATTTTTCTTTGTCTGTCTTCTGTCCTTTGATCACCGGGATAGCCAGAACTTCCTCACAGAAATCTGCATACAGATTCAGCATCTGTACAGTCCTCTCCTCTGCCTCTTCTGCAGTAGCATGGGCTGTGTGCCCCTCCTGCCATAAAAATTCTCTGGAACGCAGGAATGGTCTTGTTGTTTTTTCCCACCGAACCACAGAACACCACTGGTTATAAACCTTTGGAAGATCCCTGTGAGACTGAATCTCCCTGGCATAGAAATCACAGAATAAAGTCTCGGATGTAGGACGCACACAAAGCCTTTCCTGAAGAGGTTCCAGCCCTCCGTGAGTTACCCACGCGACTTCCGGCGCAAAACCTTCCACATGGTCCTTTTCCTTCTGAAGCAGGCTCTCCGGGATAAACATGGGAAGATATACATTCTCCACCCCTGTCTCCTTAAATCTTCTGTCCAGCTCCTTCTGGATATTTTCCCAAATAGCATAACCTGCCGGTTTGATCACCATACATCCTTTAACACTGGTGTAATCGATCAGATCTGCTTTTTTCACAACATCTGTATACCACTGGGCAAAATCCTCTTCCATAGAAGTGATTGCTTCCACTAATTTTTTATTATTCGCCATAACTTTCTCCTTTTCCACTTTCTGCCGGGCAGTGTTTCTCCAACAAAAAAAGACATACAATCCCCACATCAGGGACCGATGTCTTCTACCGGCGGTACCACCCTTATTAACACTCTGCATCGCAGACTGTTCTCTCCTTTTGCCTTTTTAACGCCAAAGCCCGCGTCCTGCTCCTCACAGGCAGCTCCAAGGCGGGTTCCATACAGTTTCCACAAAAGCCTTTCACCCTTTGGCTCTCTCTCTTTGGAGGTCCGTGTATGTACTGCTCCTCTTCCAAGCCTTTTATTCTTTTGTAATTCTATGAGATATTTACTTTTTTGTCAAGAGCGGATTTCCCTCTGTTTCCCCGGGAATCCGCCCCTCCTTTATACTTCTACTTCCAGCTTTCTCCCTGTCCTGTTGTACTTGTAATATCTTACCCCTGCTGCGTCCAGCATTCGCTTGGAAGCACGCACAGCCGGAGTGTCCGCGTACTTGTCGCACTCATAGACAATCGTCTTGATCCCCGCCTGAATGATCGCTTTGGCGCATTCATTACAGGGAAACAGGGATACATAAAGTTTTGCTCCTTCCAGGGAGCCTCCCCTGTAATTCAGAATGGCATTCAGTTCACTGTGGGTCACATAAAGATATTTCTTGTCCAGTTCCTCTTCCCCTTCTCTCGCCCAGGGAAACTCATCGTCTGAACAGCCCATGGGGAAACCATTATATCCCATGGACAGAATTTTATTATCATTGCTTACGATACAGGCTCCCACCTGGGAGTTAGGATCCTTGGACCTCATTCCGGAAAGCTTCGCCACTCCCATGAAATACTCATCCCAGGAAATATATCCGTCTCTTTTTCCTGTCATCATACCTTCACCTCTACTTGTATAGGATAATTCAAGCCAGCATTGCCTGTCTTCTCTCACTTGGTTCCGAAAATACGGTCTCCTGCGTCTCCAAGTCCGGGCACAATATATCCGTGATCATTTAAATGGTCATCCAGAGCTCCGATATAAATATCCACGTCCGGATGAGCCTCTGTAAGTGCTTTTACGCCTTCCGGAGCCGCGATGATACACATGAAATGAATCTTCTTCACGCCTTTTTCTTTCAGCATAGTGATGGCTGCTGCTGCCGATCCTCCTGTGGCAAGCATAGGGTCTGTGACAAACACTTCCCTCTCACCACAGTCAGCCGGAAGCTTGCAGTAATACTCCACGGGCTTCAAAGTTTCCGGGTCACGGTACAGTCCGATATGTCCCACTTTCGCCGCGGGAACCATGGTAAGCATCCCCTCCACCATTCCCAGGCCCGCCCGCAGGATCGGAACCACTGCCATTTTCTTTCCTTCCAGCTCCCTTACAGTTGTTTTCGCAATGGGGGTTTCTATCTCCACATCTGTAAGCTTTAAATTTCTGGTGGCTTCATATGCCATAAACATCGCCACTTCACTGACAAGTTCCCGAAAGTCCTTAGAGCTTGTCTCTTTTCTGCGGATAATGCCGATCTTATGCTGGATCAGCGGATGATCCATGACTAATACTTTTCCCATGTTTTTCCTCCTGTGTGTTTCCGGCACTTTACTCCTCGATCATATCAATTCTTCTCTGATGTCTCTCCGCGTGAGAAAATTCTGTATTCAAAAAGGTATCTACGATTTTCACTGCAAGACCGGGACCTACCACTCTTCCTCCCATAGCGAGAATGTTGGCATCGTTGTGCTGCCTGGTAGCCTCCGCACAGAAACAGTCTGTACACAGAGCTGCACGGATCCCTTTCATCTTGTTGGCAGCAATGGAAATTCCGATCCCTGTTCCGCAGATTAAAATTCCTTTTTCGCATTCTCCGTCCTGGATTGCCTTTCCCACTTTTCTGGCATAAATAGGATAATCCACCGGATCTGTACTGTAGCACCCATAATCCTTATAAGGGATTTTCTTCTCCTCCAGATATTTGATAACTTCCTGTTTTAAATCGTAACCTGCCTGGTCACATCCTAATGCTATCATAATAAACCTCCTTCGTATTCATTATTCATCCAAAGATATCATGTGATACCCCGCTGCTTTCAACAGCCGGTTCATAATTGCCTGCCCCATCTTGGGAGTATCAAACGCCTCTGAAAATAAAATATCTGTATCTTCCTCATCAAACTCCCTGAGTACAGCGAAAAGATTCCTTGCAATCTCTTCTTCATCTGCCCTGGCCCCAATCCCTTTCACTACAGCTCCCCGGTAACTGGAAACTGTTTCATCCGAAGCGATCACGCCAGGTTTCTTTCCTTCCCGCAAAGCTTTTTCACACTGGGCATTGATGTATTTGACCACCTGGCTGCTGCTGCCCTCTACAATGGTAAGCTGGGCTCTGGGCGCATAGTGCCGGTACTTCATCCCCGGCGCCTTGGGTTGTACTTTCTCATCCGTGATCAAAAGCCCCTTGTCCATACGCACAGGTCCGATCACCTCCTGGATCATCGCCTGGTTAATGTATCCCGGGCGCAGGATCACGGGAACTTCTTCTGTGAAATCCACAATAGTAGACTCAATACCGATCCCTACAGCCCCTCCGTCCACGATCATATCAATTTTTCCTGCCAGATCTTCCTGTACATGTTCTGCTCTGGTGGGACTTGGCCTGCCGGAGGTGTTGGCACTGGGTGCAGCAATATAGCCGCCTCCTTCCCGGATAATGGCTTTTGCCACAGGATGGCTGGGCATCCGTACTGCAACGCTCTCCAGTCCGCCTGTGGTCTCGTAGGGTACGATGCTGCTTTTGGAAAAAATCATAGTAAGCGGTCCCGGCCAGAACTTTGCTGCCAGAAGCTTTGCTTTCTCAGGCACACACCTTACAATTTTCTCCAGGCTTTCAAAATCCGCAATGTGGATAATCAGCGGATTATCCGAAGGTCTGCCCTTTGCGGCGTAAATCTTCCTGGAAGAACCGGCATTTAATCCATCTCCGCCAAGCCCGTACACGGTTTCCGTAGGAAATGCCACCAGTCCCCCTTTTTTCAGTATCTCACCTGCTTCTCTCATAAGAAGCAGATCCGGTTTTTCTTTATCTACTGTGACTACTTTTGTATTCACGACTCAACCTCTTCTTCCTTTTTCATCGTTTGCATACAGCTTTATCATACCATACCGGGACCGTCTTTTTCCACCGTTTTTAAAAATTTTAAAATTCCGTCGCAGATGGCACGGGCACATTTCTTCTGATACTCTTTTCCTGAAAGCAGATCCGCCTCTCTGGAATTGGTAAGAAATCCTGTTTCTACAATGTTCAGAATACCTTCACTGCGCTTCAGCAGATAATAGGTTTTATTTGCCTTAGCCTGCCTTGGGCGCTCCGGTTCCAGCTGGGTATTCAGCTCTTCCTGAATATACCCTGCAAGTGCCTCCCCCTGGGCTGAGCTGGTGTAATAAAATACCTGAGGGCCGCACACAGACTCATCCTGATAACTGTTCTGGTGGATACTTACGGTGAGCAGCGGTTTTGTCTCCTTGATCAGGGCACAGCGGTTCTGCATATCCTGTACCTTTTTATTTTTACTTTTCTGATCATAGAGTCCTTCATCCTTCTCTCTGGTCAGAACCGTGTCATATCCCTCTTTCTGAAGATATCCTGAAAGATATTTCGCAATCTTTAAATTCACATCTTTTTCCTGTATCCCTCCGATTCCCACAACTCCCGGATCGATCCCTCCGTGTCCGCTGTCAATGACAATCACACCTTTCTTCTCTTCTGCCTCATTGTCGGCCAGAAGCGCTCCCTCCTTTGACAAAAGATATACTGCACAGAGCATGCACAGCGCCATGGCTCCTTTTAACCAGCGTTTTTTCATAGGAACTCCTTAATCTGATCATTGTCTTTAAAATATATGCAGGACAACAGCCAGGCAAAACATCTTATGAGCAGGCAGTTTTCCTGCTGCGCAAAAAATCCCCGGGCAGGAGAACACCGGATCCAAATAGGGTCCGGCTTCCCTTCCCGGGGAAGACACTTTTGAATCTTTTATTTTACCGCTCCGTTTACCACACCGTTCAGAATCTGTTTCTGACAGAACAGATAGAAGAGCAGGATTGGGATCAATGCAAGCAGATAAGACGCAAAGGCAAGGTTATAGTTCGTACCAAACTGTGTCTGGAAATTCAGCTGTGCCAGAGGCAGGGTGTTAACTCCTGTTCCGGACATGATGACCAGAGGAGTCATAACGTCATTCCAGGTTCCCAGAGCAGTCAGGACTGCAACCGTTGCGTGCATAGGCTTCATAATAGGGAAGATAATGTTCCAGTAGGTTTTCCAGGTGCTGGAACCATCCACATAAGCCGCTTCCTCCAGCGCCAGAGGAATATTTTTCAGATATCCGGCGTACAGCAGCAGGTTCATGGGCATATAGAATACCACATACAGAACAATTACACCTACACGGTTGGCAATTCCCAGCTGCGCTGTCTGTTTTACCAGAGGCATCATCAGAATCGCAAAAGGAACAAACATACCGCTTACAATGTACAGATATGTAAAGTTATAAAATTTACTGTGTCCCATATTTCTTCCGATAGCATACCCAGCCAGAGAGTGGATGATAACAGCAAGCACAACTGTGATAACTGTGATCAGAATACTGTTTCCAAGAGAATTCCAGAAATCTGTCACTTCCATAGCCTCTGCAAAGTTTGCAAAACTCCAGGACTGAGGGAATCCCAGCGCACCCGCAATATCATTCGTCATTTCTGACGGCTGCTTAAAGGCGATGATGATCGTCATATACAGAGGGAAGAAAATCGTAACGCAGCCGATAATCAAAAGAATGGTAATCAGCCAGTTGGTCTGGGCTGTCTGTCTATTTCCTTTTTTATTCATTATAACTGCTCCTCCTTCTTACCCATAAATTTCATCTGGCATACTGATATGGCAACGATCACAATAAAGAAGATAACCGCATTGGCACTCTGGAATCCAAACTGTCCGCCGCTCATACCATTCTGGTAGATCAGGAAGGAAATAGATTCTGTACTCTGTGCCGGACCGCCTTTTGTCAATGCCATGATCTGGTCAAATACCATCAAAAAGTTCTTCATACACAGCACCATGTTGATGGTGAAAAACGGGATGATCAGAGGAAATGTCAGATGCCTGAATTTTGTCCATCCTGTGGCGCCGTCAATTGCCCCTGCCTCATATACATCTTCCGGAACTGTCTGAAGACCGGAGATATAGATGATGGTATTCATAGCTATGGACTGCCATGCCGCTACTACCACGATGGCGAACCATGCTGTGTTCTCATTGGACAGCAGACTGTTTGACAGCCATCCGATTCCCATCGCCTGTCCTGCAGCAGGAAGAATGTAAGTAAAGATAAATCCGAAGATATATCCTACAACCAGTCCGCCCAGAACATTCGGAATAAAATAAATACCTCTTAACGCACTTTTCCCTTTAATTTTGCCGTTCAGGCCAAGTGCCAGGATCAGACTGACAACATTGACAATAATGGTGCTGACAATGGCAAATTTAAAAGTAAAAAGATAAGACCTTCCCACTCTGGCATCTGTAAACAAATCCTGGTAGTTTCTCAATCCTACCCAGTCATAAGTGCCGTATCCTTTAAAATTGGTCAGGCTGTACATAAAGCCTTTCAGCAAAGGCAGCGTATTAAAACAGAAGAACAAAATCAACACAGGTATGGTAATACACAGGAAGGTTTTTTCTCTGTTTCCCATCTTTTTCTTCATCTTGTTTCCTCCTATTCTGCGTCAGGATTTTCTTTCTGATAATCCTGTACCTTTCTGATCAAATCGCGGTTGTAACGCTTCCAGTTTGTATCAAACTTTTTCAGGAATGTATCTGTTGCATTTTCAGAGTCATCCAGCAGATAGGTTTGGATCATGGCGTCTACAGACATTTCACTGGGATAGTGATGATCCTGATAATCAACAACCTTACCCTCTTCGATGTATGTTCTCATGCCGTCCAGCATAGAAGGAAGTTCAAATTCTCCCTTTTTGCAGGGCACTGCATTCTGGTCGTCCAGATACATCTGAATATTCTCATCCTCCATAAGGAAATCCAGAACTTCATATGCAGCTTCCTTATTTTCACATTCTGCCATCACAGAAAACTGAAGGTCGTTTCCTGAATTCAATACATTTTCTTCCGGATTGTTGCTGGCTGGCATAACAAAGGAGTCGATATTAATGTCGGGATTTACTGATTTAATCTGAGGAACTGCATAGCTTCCGATAGGATACATCACGGCCTCTCCGTTGGCAAAAGCTGTACATGCATCGTTATAGCTGTATGCAAAGGGATCATCCTGTGCATAATCAAGAAGCTGTCTTGTCTGTTCTGCAACTTCTCTGTAATTATCTGCAAAAGTAGCATTGCCTCTGTTCACCTGCGCACACAGATCAGAAGGCGCCAGGTCTACGGCAATCGCATTCCAGGGTGCAAGACAGGTCCATGCATCCTTAAACCCGAAGAAGAAGGGCTGCATTCCCTCTGCCTCAATCTCATCACACAAAGAGAGAAACTCATCCCAGGTTTCAGGAATTTCCCATCCATGTTCTTCAAACACATCTTTGTTATATAATACCCCTGCTGCATTTGCCACATAGGGCAGCGCATAGGTTCCCTCTTTGGGAATAAACTCCAGTTCTTTGTCAATATCCAGATAGGACTGTTTTACATCCTGCAGACCTTCATAGTCCGAAATATCCATCAACAGGTCAGAATCCAGGAAGTTAGAATAGTTAATATCTCCGCCGATTCCAATGATGTCCGGATAATCTTCACGGATAAAACGTGTTTTCAGAATTGTTACCGCATCGTTTGGAGAATCAATTTTAAGTTCAATATCATCGTGTGTTTCATTAAATTTTTTCTCTAATTCTTCAAACACTTTAACCGCTTCCTGCTTGTACTGGACCATCTCGACCACAACTTTTCCGTTGTTTTCGTCCATACCGCAGCCGGATATCATGCCTGCCGCCGCAGCTCCAGTCAGGGCAAGGCATGCAAACACTGCCTTATTTCTTTTCATTCCTGTATATCTCCTTTCCTGATGATTACCATTTTCGCTTCATAAGGACGAAGTGTTCCGAATACTCCCTCTTCCTGATAATTAGAGATCAGTACCTGACCTTCCTTCCATCTTTCAGGAAGTTCATAAGAAACTTCTTCCCCTCTGAAATTGCACAGAACCAGAAGTTTTTCATCTTCTGTTTCTCTTGTATATGCAAAAATGTTTTCATCTTCCTCCAAAAGAGGCATATACCTGCCTTCTGTGAGAATACTTTCTTTCTTTCTAAGCCGGATCAGCTTCTGATAGTAGCGGAATATAGAATCCTCATCCGCCATCGCTTCTCGGGCATTGATCATAGTATAATTGGGATTGCACCGAATCCAGGGAGTTCCTGTGGTAAACCCGGCATTAGCACTTTCATCCCACTGCATAGGTGTTCTGGCATTGTCCCTTCCCTTTGCGTAAACTGAGCGCATGACCTCTTCCCTGCTGTATCCTGCCTCAATACGCTCATGGTACATGTTAAGAAGCTCAATATCACGGTAATCCTCAATCTCAAACTGTACATTGGTCATACCCAGTTCTTCACCCTGATAAATGTAGGGCGTCCCCTGCATTCCATGGATCATGGTTGCCAGCATTTTTGCTGACTCTTTCCTGTATTTTCCGTCATCACCAAATCTGGATACGGAGCGGGGCAGGTCATGATTGCTTAAAAACAGGCTGTTCCACCCTTTGTTGTAAAGGCTTGTCTGCCATTTGGTGAAAACCTTCTTAAATTCCACAAAAGGCAGATCCATCAGATCCCATTTTTCCTTACCCGGCTGCTGGTCCAGAATGATATGTTCAAACTGAAACACCATGGAAAGTTCCGAACCATCCGGATTACTGTATTTCATGGCACGCTCCGGTGTAGCACTCCATGCTTCTCCCACAGTCACCAGATCTGCCTTCTGGAAAGTCTCTTTACTCATTTCCTGTATGTAAGGATGAAGCATTTTTCCTTCTGCCATGATCATTTTGTCTGTTTCTTTTCCGATCAGATCAATAACGTCCAGACGGAAACCTCCCACGCCTCTGTCAATCCACCAGTTGATCATCTTGTAGACAGCTTCTCTGAGTTTCGGATTCTCCCAGTTGAGATCCGGCTGCTTTACAGAAAACTGATGGAGATAGTACTGTCCCAGCTCCGGAACCCATTCCCATGCGGGACCACAGAAAGCTGACTTCAGCTCATTGGGATAAACACCCTCTTCCCCATCTCTCCAGACATAAAAATCATGATAGGGATTATCCTTACTTTTTTTCGCTTCAATAAACCACGGATGTTCATCTGAGGTGTGGTTCAAAACCAGATCCATAATGATCCGGATTCCTCTCTTCTTGGCTTCTGCGATCAGTCTGTCCATGTCCTCCATGCTTCCGAAGATCGGATCAATATCCTGATAATCTGAAATATCATACCCATTGTCATCCTGCGGTGACTTGTACACCGGAGAGAGCCAGACTGCATCAATCCCCAGTTCCTTTAAATAATCCAGTTTTTTCACGATCCCCTGCAGGTCTCCGATACCGTCACCATTGCTGTCATAAAAACTGCGCGGATAAATCTGGTAGATCACCGATGTCTTCCACCACTTGCCAGTGTCTGCTTTCATTTCTTTACTCCTCCTTGCCATTTCTCATCGCATATATGCTAATTAGTTTTGTGAGGTTTTACAAGAAGTTTCGCGCAACACTAACATTTTTTACAAGATTTATCCGCGCAATTTATACAATTTAACAATGATCCTATTTCTCCTGTATCTTGTTTTTCCAGATATTCTTCACACTTTCCCGCACGATCAGTTCCGTAGGAAGTTCCAGGTTCCTGACATATACCTCCTCTCCGTAAATCCGTTTCATCAAAAGCTTCACAGCCTCCTTTCCCTTATCGGACGGAGATTGGCGCACCGTGGTAAGCGCTGGTCGCGACATCCTCGCATAAATATTATCATCAAAACCAGCCACCGAAAAATCTTCCGGTACTCTCACTCCCTGGGAGAAAAAAACACTGATCGCTTCATTGGCATACAGATCGCAGCAGAAAAATGCTGCCGTATATGCCTTGTTTTCACAAAGGTTTTTTGCAAACTGCCGAAAAACCTCGTAGCGCATGTTTTTTTCCGACGGCACATAATAATAATCCAGTTTTTCATCAAAAGAAAGCCCATAGACCTGTACTGCATCAAGAAATCCCCGGTATCGCGCTCCGTTGCTGGCAAGAGGTTTTTTCTCATCACAGAAAAAAGCAATCTTTCTGTGTCCCTGCTTCACCAGATAGGAGATCAGCTCACTGGTGCCCTCTCGGTCCCTCAGGCCTATATTGTCATAATTCCCCTCTCCGGAATCAATAAAAACCACCGGTTTCGGCAGCCTTTTACTTAACGCTTCGCATCGGCTTGGATCGCATCCAAGAATAATGGCACCTTCCACCTCATGAAAAGACAGGTTCTTTATCAGATCCTCTTCCGCATTCTGGGTGCTGCAGATCAGATATCTCCCTCTTTTACGCAGCTCTTTTTCCAGAGCTCCGAACACTTCTGAACAAAAAGGATCGGTAAAAACTCTCTCTCTTCCTTCAAAAAAGAACCATGCAACGACCAGTTTTAGTTCTTCCTGCTCTCCTCTTCCTTTCTTCTCCTGCACATAGTGATTAGCAACCAGCAGCTCCTCAATCCTCTGCCTGGTCTTTTCCGACATTTTCTCTGTCCTGCCGTTAATCACATTGGAAACTGTTGTTGGGCTTACGCCCAGCTGTTCCGCAATCTGCTTTATCGTTACCATCTCAGCCGCCCTCTCTGTAAAATCCTGGTTTTGTTTTGGTTTTATAGGTTTTGTCACGTTTTCCCTATCCATAATATAGCATGAACACCAAAAAATCAAACTTTTTATGGTGATCGGATAGGGGAAACAGCTCCCCCCTATCCGCCGCAATACCGCGGGCAGCTCATGGCAGAGCCCTTCGCTGTCCGTTGCCCGGCAAATATCCACTCATGCACGCATGGCGGCTGCTTGCCGGACATATGGCGCAAAAAAAGGAAGGCTGCCAGGCAGCCCTCCTCTCCAGTTCTTTCTCTTCTCTTTTTGTACGTTATGCTGTTTTCTCCGGCTTTACTCGCTTTCTTCCTCCAGCATGGCTTCATCCTCTTCGCTGAGAAGCCTGGAGATCTGAAGTGCAAGTCTGCTGTCTTCGTCCTCTTCATCCTCTTCATCGAATTCTTCCAGATCTTCAATATCCTGCATGGAGTCCATGATATCCAGCTCCTCTGTATCTCCCAGATGGACCGTATTCACTTCTTCCTCCTGGTCTTCCCCTGCATTTCCCATTGTATCCATGCCGAGTATTCCCTCATCTCCCATATCACTTAAAGCTGTCGGCATATTGCTGATGATCTGATGTACCTCCCGGTAGGAAGACATGAAACGTTTCTGTGCCTGATTGATCAGCTCCACTATGCTGTTGGTCTCTTCCTGTACGGCAAGGTATTTCTTTCTGCCTTCCAGAAGTTTCGCGTCGATTTCCTTCTGCACAGCCTCTACCTTCTGTCTTGCCTCAGCTTCCGCATCCTGGATCATAGTGCTGCATTTTTCCTCAGCCTCCTTGACCATAGCGTCTGCTTTCAGCTGGGCTTCAAATACCAGTCTTCCGATACTCTCATAATTATCAATATATTTCTGATATTTGTCTCTGACATCTGCCTCCAGCTTTTCCTGGGAAGCTTCCTTTAACTCGATCCGTTTCTCAAGCTCCGCGATCCGGCTGTCCTTCTCAGCAAGCTGCTTTCTGTACATCAGCTGCTGCTCTGCCATCTCATCTTTCATTTTCTGGATCTGCTCATGCACTTCATCCTTATCATAGCCTCCCATAAGGGTTGTTTTGAACATTTCATTCTCTGCCATATACTCCACCTTTTTTCTTTCTTATATTACAGGATCTCCTGTTTCTCTCTTTGTTTTCTACTGAAGATAACTGCTGATGATTTTCCATACATCTGCCCTCTCAAATCCCAGCTTCCAAGCCGCGGAACCGGCAAGATCATACTCTTTGACCAGTTCCATCTTTGCTTCCAGGGATTCTTCATCCTCAAGCCACATCTGCAGTTTACCGTTTTCAGTCTCCGCTTCAGCGTAATTTTGGGATACATCTGTATTCCAGTAAACTTCCATTCCATTTTCTTCTGCATATTGATCTGCCTGATCCATACCCAGGACCTCGCTGGACACAGAACCGTCATTGCCTACGGTCCAAAGTCTTGTATAAAATGGAACACCATTGATCACCTTTTCTGCCGGAACCTCTTTCAGTGTTTCCGTGATGCCCTCCTCAACAAACGGAAGCGATGCCACAGAGCCTGCTTCCGGCGAACCGGCAGTGTGCTCATCGTATCCCATAATGATCACATAATCAGCAACAATTCCCTGCTCTTTTCTGTTGTAGAAATACGTGTAGCTAGGAACCGGATTATCAATGGACAGCACCAGCCCTTCTCTTCTGCAGGCAACTGAAAGTTCCCGGATAAACTGGATAAAATGGGGGGCTTCCTCCTCAGTGAGTGTCTCAAAATCCACATTGATCCCATCAAGTCCCACTCTGTCCGCCTCACTGATCAGCATGTCAATGATGTGCTTTCTTGAACTCTTCTGGACCAGAGTATCGTACGTACTTACATTATCATTAAAATTATCGATCAGCCCCCAGACCTCCAGATTTTTTGCGTGGGCTTTATCCACATATTCTTTACTTGCCAGAGATGAAATACTTCCCTCTGTGCTGGTAACAGAAAACCAGGTAGGCGATATTACATTCACACCTGTCATATCTTTTATGTCATTCTCCATAGCCTCATTGGCTGCCTCGGAAGTCACCTGATGCCATGCCAGGTTGATCTTGTGATCCCTGGTAAGACTGGGAAAATTCTCCTCATAATCCCCAGTATAGGCAAGCTCCGTCTCCTGAACGCTGCCAAGTGCCTTTTTCTCCACATAACCGTCCAGCCCGTCTTTGGTCATCACCCGGCTCCAGTCTTCCATCTCCTCCAAAAGCAGCAGCTCATCCCCCTGGGCTACATCACCCAGAATGGGGCTCTTGATACCGCCCTGGTAACGGATTACCGTATCCTCTGATGCAGATACTGTCTGTACATCTCCCCACTTATACCGGATCACTGCCCGATATGGATTCTCATAAATCTCTGCTGTCATCTGCATATGGTCTTGAAGGAAATCCAGCGCCAGATAATAGTCATCCCCCAGCTTTTTGACTGGCGGCACTTCCTCAGTACAGGTCTCTCCGCCCATGGTATAAGACGTGCTCTCAGGAGCAATGGACACCACCTCATTTGCTGTAGTATACAGCATTGTCTGGGTCTCTTCATCCCAGTAGAACCGGCTGCCCAGCTGCTGCACCGCTGCGCTGTAAGGGATGTATACCGCTCCGTCCGCAAGCTTTCCTTTCATCTCGCTGACTGTATCCTGAAGGATCAACGCCACATCGTCTTCTTCTGTCTGTGCGTAATACTCATCTAAATTCATTCTGGCGTCAGAAGGTGTATATTTCTTGATATAACTTGTAATAATACCCACCGCCCCGATAATCAAAATCAAAAGGAACGCTGCCAGCACCGGAACTGCCCTGCTGGTCCCTCTCTTTTTCTTTCTCTTTTTTGCCATGATTCCTCCTTTACTGTTCTACAAAAGAGTACCCGTGTGTATTATCCTATGTGCACTCTTGTGCTCATTATTATATCATATATTTCCTTTTCGTCATTAGTTTCTTAGCTTATTTCACGATTTTTTCAGATTTTTTTCTTTTTTTCTCCCAGAATATCAAAGGAAATTTTAGAAATCCTACCCTTTTCATCCTGTATGTAATCCCGCATATAGCTGTTCTCTTCTGCGATCCTGCACGCTTTTTCAATAGCTTTGGGAGTACTCTCCCTTCCGTTGAGCAGAAGACAGATTCCTCTTTTCTGGTATTGCTTCAGCTCCGTGCGCAGCTTTTCTCTGCTTCTATTCATGCCGACTGCAGCAGTTTTTCTGTGATATATTATCCTGCTTCTCCTTTCCTGCATAAATACGCCCCTTTTTACATACAGATAGGGAAAGAAGTGCCGCATGATCTGAAAAGACAACTACATTGGAATCTGCGGTAATACAGAACATACTTACCGCTGCAGCAGAATGCTGCCAAAGTGTTTTGAAAGAACTGTCTGCTTCGAAGGTTGCCGGAAAACGCTCCTTTCTGTAAAATTTACAGCGCTCCCTTCTCTATCTGGGTTTCATTATAACACCTGCCTTCAGGATTAGCAAGCATTTCCTTCTTTACAATTTTGCAGTATGTAGTATATAATATACAAGAGAAATTGTATCTTTATGTTCAGACTGCCTGCAGCAGCCGTACTGCAGACCATTTTAATAAATAGGATTGTGATGAATATGAAAATAGAAAAGATCAATGAAAATCAAATTCGCTGTACACTGACAAAAACCGATCTGGAAGAGCGCCATATCCGTTTAAGCGAACTGGCTTACGGAAGCGAAAAGGCAAAGGATCTGTTCCGGGATATGATGCAGCAGGCAAATTCCCAGTTCGGATTTGAAGCTGACAACATGCCCCTGATGATCGAAGCTATCCCGGTCTCCGCAGACAGCATTATCCTGATCATCTCCAAAGTGGAAGATCCGGAAGAACTGGATACACGTTTTTCCAAGTTTACTCCCTTTGGTTCTTCCCAGCAGGGAGAAGATGCCTCCGTAATTGAATACGAAGGCGCTGACGACATTCTGGATATTTTCCAGAAAATCTATGAAGCAAAAACCAAAGCCGCAGAACGCCATAAAAAGGAATCGGCAAAACAGGAGGAAAAGTCTAAATCCGACCAGACTTCCTCCGGGGGAACTCCTGAAGTTTCTGTCAGCCTGATGCGCAGCTTCCAGTTTAACAGCCTGGACACAGTTATTTCAGCAGCGCAGGTACTGAATAATTTCTTCCAGGATTCCAATTCTCTCTACAAAGATTCCAGGACAGGTGTATACTCTCTGGTCCTTCACCAAAACCAGACTTCTCCGGAAGACTTCAACAAAGTCTGCAATATGCTTTCCGAGTACGGAAAAGGCAGTACTTTTACTCCTGCCGGAGAAGCCTATCTAGCTGAACATGATACTTGTATTCTTGCAGACCAGGCACTGCAGAAATTATCTGAACTATAAAGATCCTTCTCTGCGCAGCAAAAAGGCTGCTGCACTATGAGACTCCGGTTATTTTCCGGTTGTCTGCTGGTGCGGCAGCCTTTTCTTATTTTCCATTATTCTCATGAACTGGAAAACGGCAAAATCTGATTTCAATATTATTTATTCTCCAGATAATCATTGATCTGGGCTACTAACATGTCGCCGTTAATTCCGTGAACCATAGCAGCTTCTGCAATAGACTCTCCCTGTGCTGACGGGCAGCCGATGCAGTGCATGCCTGCTCTCATGAGGATAGGAACAATATTTTCATCTAAGCGGATTAATTCGCCGATGGTCATATCCGGTGTCACTTTCATGGATAACTTCCTCCTTCAACTGTTGTTTTACTGTTCCATTATAATCTCTTTCCTGATTATATTCAACCTTTTTTCTCCATTTACCTTTTCTCTCCAAAACCCTCTTAACCTGAGACTTTTTGTTAACTTTATCTAACTAAATTGTATTAAAAATAGGACTTGTATTCTTAATTCAAATATATTAGAATAGGCGTAAGAACTGAGTCGGAAGGCTCAGAATATAAAGGAGGTATAAGGTCATGGCATATGTAATTACAGATGAATGTGTAAGCTGCGGAACATGCGCTGCTGAATGCCCAGTAGAGGCTATTTCTGAAGGAGATTCCAAATATGTGATCGACGCTGATACATGCGTTGACTGCGGAACATGCGCTGGTGTATGTCCTACAGAAGCTATCGTAGAAGGCGAATAATGAAAAGCCGGATTTTCCGGCAGCAGAAAGTGGGAAGGAATCCAAACTCCTTCCCACTTTTCTTTCTGTCCGCCGGCAGGACAGGATACCCGACCGGCATCCATCCTGTTCTCACTTGGGCTTTCTCATTCCGAAAGTCCTCTTTTTCTTTCCGGAATGTTTCTTTTCCGCAGCTGCTGCCACTTCTCTTCTGGACTGCTGGCAGATGCGGATCCTTTCGTCCAGCCGCTTATAGCGCTCTTCCTCCAGGTTCTGTCCTTTTACCCGTTCTGTTACCAGTCTGCTGACAACCTCCAGAAACTGAGGGGTAATCTTCCCCGCCTCACTCTTCCCGGAATTTTCCTGCATGTTTTCGGCTGTCTGCTGTCCTCCTGTCAGCGTTTTATAAAAAAGAGAGGTCAGCCCTCCTATCTCCTTCAGCGAATATCCTTTTTTCTTCAGTTCTTTAATACTCAGGAATACCTGAATATCATATCGGGTGTAGTATCTGTGTCCCATTTCGTTTCTCCCCACAGGCAGTTTCAGTTCTTCTTCCCAATAACGCAGCACATGTGACTGCACCTCCAGAAATTTCACTGCCCAGGAAACCGAATATCTGGTATCCTGCATATACTGACCCCTTTCTGAATTTCTCCTTCATTCATTATAGCAGACCGGGGTCAAAATGCAAGAAAATATGTTCGACAAAACTTCTTTAAAACCGCAGAAAAGTCTGCCCAAAAGCAGACTTTCCCATCAGCAAATTATTTTTTCATATTTACAAACTTTGTATAATTCGGCAGCCATACCAGATTTACAGTACCGATAGGACCATTTCTCTGCTTGGCAATAATAATTTCCGCAATCCCTTTATTTTCAGAATCCTTATTATAATAATCATCCCTGTAGATAAACATAACAACGTCCGCGTCCTGCTCAATGGCTCCGGACTCTCTCAAGTCAGACATCATGGGACGGTGGTCCGGTCTCTGCTCAACCGCACGGCTCAGCTGGGACAGCGCCACCACAGGCACATTCAGCTCTCTTGCCAGTGCCTTTAAAGATCTGGAGATTTCAGATATCTCCTGCTGTCTGGATTCACTTCTTCCGCTTCCTGTCATCAGCTGCAGATAATCGATAAAGATGATCCCCAGGTTATGTTCCATCTTGTACTTCCTGCACTTGGAACGCAGCTCAGAGATAGAAATTCCCGGTTTATCATCAATGATCAGATTGGAATTTCCGATAATATTGGCGCCCTCGATGAGTTTTGCCCAGTCCTCATCCTCCAGATTTCCTGTACGGATACTCTGGGAATCTACCTTTGATTCCAGGGAAAGCATACGGTTTACCAGCTGCTCCTTGGACATTTCCAGACTGAAGATCGCAGCTGTCACATGATTGTGAAACGCCATATACTGGGCAATATTTAGAACAAATGCCGTCTTTCCCATGGAAGGTCTCGCGGCTACCAGAATCAGGTCTGAAGGCTGAAATCCCGATGTCTTATAATCCAGGTCAATAAATCCTGTTGGGATTCCCGTCACGTTTCCCTGTGTTCTTGAAGCCATCTCGATCTTCTCAATAGCATTCAGGACCACCTGGCGGATGGGGACAAATTCATTGTTCCCCCGGTTCTGTACCAGGTCGAAAATCTTTTTTTCCGTAGTCTCAAGAATATCCTGGGTCTTCTCTTTCCCCAGATAGCAGGCATTGCTGATTTCCTCTGTAGTTTTGATCAGCTTTCTCAGCATCGCTTTCTCCGAAACGATCTCCGCGTAATACTTTACATTGGCAGAAGTAGGAACTGCGGAAAGCAGGTCACGGACAAATTCCATACCGGAAATTTCCGGAGGCAGGTCCTTTTCCTTTAACCGTTCCTGCAAAGTGATCAGGTCTACTGCCTTTCCCTCATCATTCAGCTCTACCATAGCCTCAAAGACCACTCCATACTGCTGCTGGTAAAAATCAGCTCCTGTGATGATCTCTGATGCTTCCACAATGGCATCTCTGCTCATGATCATAGAGCCTATGACAGACTGCTCCGCCTCTGTGCTGTGAGGCAGTATCCTCTTTATCAAAGCCTCTTCCATACAGGTAAAGACTCCCTTCCTATGCTTCTCTTACGATAACTTTCAGCTGTGCTGTCACCTGCGGATGCAGCTTTACCGCAACCAGCGTAGTTCCCAGCTCACGGATAGGAGAAGCAAGCTGCATTTTTTTCTTGTCAATATCATAGCCCAGCTGTGACTTTGCTGCCTCTGAGATTTCTTTGGTAGATACGGAGCCAAAAGTCCTTCCGTTTTCCCCTACCTTGATAGATAAAGTCACCTGTTTTGTCTCCAGCTCTTCCTTAAATGCTCTGGCTGCTTCCAGATTTTCCTTTGCCACCTTTTCATCATGGGCTTTTTTAAGCTTTAAATCATTAATATTCTTTGGATTTGCCTCCACACCCAGCTTTTTCGGAAACAGCATGTTTCTGGCATAACCGTCACTTACATTTACAATTTCCCCTTTTTTACCAAGGGACTTTACGTCTTCTATTAAAATTACTTTCATACTTCTATGTCTCCTTCTTTGATCATTTTATCCAGTGTCTCTTTCAGCTGCCTCATTGCCGTTTCTGTGGAAACTCCCGGGATCTGGGCACCCGCCATATTAATATGTCCGCCGCCGCCCAGGCGTTCCATGATGATCTGGACATTGACTTCATCAATAGCTCTGGCACTGATGTAAATCTTATTCTGGTAATCGGTAAGTACAAAGGATGCTTTTACGCTGCTCACATTCAGAAGCTCATTGGCCGCCTGGGATGCGATCACCGTAGGACTGTCCAGTCCTTCGCTTGGGCAGACTGCCAGCGCAAATACATTCCTGTAGGTCTCAACGCTTCGTATGGCTTCCGCCTTTGCCCGGTAGGAATCCACATCATCCCGGAACATCTTTCTTACCCGCGTTACATCCGCCCCGCATCTTCTCAGGAAGGCCGCCGCCTCAAAAGTACGCACACCGGTTTTGGATGTAAAATTATTGGTGTCAATCATAATGCCGGAATACAGGGCATCCGCCTCTATATTGTAAATCTTGATATCATCTCCAAAGTACTGCAGAATCTCCGCAACCATCTCACAGGAAGACGAAGCATAAGGTTCGATATAGGAAAGCACCGCATTCTGTATGACTTCACTTCCCTGTCTGTGATGATCCAGCACCACAATGGTCTTGGTCTGATGCAGAAGCTCTTCACATTCTGTATAGCTGGGCTTATTCACATCCACCACAACTACTACTGTATTGGAATCCACGATGTCCATGGCCTGATTACTGTCCACAAACATATCATGTTCATAATCCGCATTATCTTTAAACCGCTCGATCACAGGACGTACAGACATCGTGGGATTATTCACTACAATATGCGCCTTCTTATTCAGAGACTTGGCAGCACGATAGATACCTATTGCCGCTCCGATCGCATCCGCGTCAGAAATCTTATGCCCCATGACAACTACCTTGTCCTTACTCATCATAAATTCTCTTAATGCATGTGCTTTTACTCTGGCCTTTACTCTGGTATTTTTACCCATCTGCTGAGATTTTCCGCCATAATAGGTCATCTGGTCTTTATCCTTGATCACGACCTGATCACCGCCTCTTCCCAGGGCAAGATCAATGGCGATCCTGGAATATTCATAATTCTGGGCATATGTGGGCGCATTGATCCCAATACCTATACTGATGGTCACGGCCATATCATTTCCGATATTGACTGATTTCACCTCTTCCAGGATATTAAATCTTTTTTTCTTCAATTCTTCCAGGGAACGGTTTCTCATCATCAGTATAAATTTGTCCTTTTCCAGCTTTTTCACCAGACAGTCCAGTTCACCAAAATACTGATTCAGTTTTCTTTCAATTAACGCAACTAACAGAGAACGCCTTACTTCTTCTACACTATTCAGTGCTTCCTCATAATTATCCAGATACAATAAACCTGTCACCAGCTTTTCGTCTTCTTTCTGACGAATGTAGCGGTTCATCTCCGTCTCGTCAAATAAATAGAGAGCGGTCAAATCATTATGTTCTTCCACTTCAATCAGCCCGGATTCCTCCAAAAGCTTCTGCATGGGGATCCTGCGCATCACCGCGCGGTAGTCCCTGTCCTGAAACTGGAAGGTCACTTCCGAGTCTTCCTTGTCCGGAAGTTTATCTGCTGTGATCTCAGGAAACAGGCTGCTGATCTTCTTTCTGAACTTCCTGTTCTTTCCTGACATCTGTGCAAAGGCATCATTGAGCCACAGCACCTTTCCATTGCAGTCCAGCAGCGCGTAGGGCACTATAAATTCTCTTAAAAGAGTCTTCTGTACCTGCCCGTACTGGGTGGCAAAGGAAATCAATTCATTCATAATTGCTGTTTTACTGTGAAAATACAGGAACACTACAATTAACAGATATGCCGCCAGAAAACCACTGGCAACTGCTCCTGCCTTTGCATTTATGGTAAATACCAGAATGTCCATCACAACCAACAGCACTGTGAGAATAAAAGGCCACTGCATGTAAAACTTCAGCTGCCCCTTTATCTTTATTCCTCCATTCATATATCCACCTGCCGATTTCTTAACTTAAGGCGATTCTCCAGATAGATGTACGCAGGTTCAAAACTTCCTGCGCGGTTCCATAAAGGAAGCTATATACTGTATTATTATACCATCTTTTCAGTTTATGTACAAGAAAAAAAGCACACCGCCGAAGCGGTGCGCCTGTAAATATCAGGATTAGTCCTGTACATATGGCATAATTGCCAGATGTCTTGCTCTTTTGATTTCTACTGTTAATGCTCTCTGATGTTTCGCACAGTTTCCTGTGATTCTTCTCGGAAGAATTTTACCTCTTTCAGAGACATATCTTTTTAATTTATTTGCATCTTTGTAGCTGATTTCGTTATTTTCCTGTCCGCAGAATACGCAAACTTTTTTTCTTCTGCGTCCGCCTCTTCTCTTCATTGGAGAATCTGGTCTGTTACCTTTTTCGTAAGCCATGATAATTTACCTCCTATACCATATTGCTGCCTTCTGCTTTCCTTTAGCTGAAAGGCAGTTCTTCGTCAATTCCGTCCGGAATATTCATGAATCCATCTGCTGACGCAGCGGCAGGTGCCGGGGCGGGAGCTCCCATGGACGGTGCGGAAGCGGCATGGGAAACATGGCTGTCACTGACTGCCTTGCTCTCTGCAAATTCCTGCTCCTCCACCACAACATCCGTGGTATAGACTTTTACGCCGTCTCTGTTGGTATAGCTTCCTGTCTGGATCCTTCCTGTCACCACAATGCGGATTCCCTGACGGAAATATCTCTCTGCAAATTCTGCCTGTCTGCCGAATGCAACACAGCCGATAAAGTCTGCGGTTGCTTCTCCGTCTCTTTTAAAACGGCGGTCGACAGCCAGTGTATATCTGGCAATCGCCATTGAATTTTCTCCTGCGGAATATCTCACCTCAGGATCTCTTGTCAAACGACCCATTAAAATTACTTTATTCATCTAATCACCTCATATCAAAACCAATCCATTCAGTTCCATCAGAATTTTTCATTTTTAATGGACCTATTTATGCCGGTTAAGGAATTAAGCTTCTTTCTTAACAACTAAATATCTTAATACGTTGTCCATGATGCGGACATGGCGTTCTACTTCTGCCGGGCAAGCTGCATCTGCTTCAAACTGGATGAAGTAGTAGTAACCTTCGCGCATTTTCTGGATTTCGTAAGCTAATCTCTTTTTGCCCCATTCTTCAACTTCTGTAACGTTTCCGTTGTAACGGGTGATATAGCCTTTTGCTTTTTCCACTACAGCTGCACGAGCTTCATCTTCAATTTTTGCATTCACAACTAATGCTAATTCGTATTTGTTCATGCTTGTTGTACCTCCTTTTGGTCTTTTGGCTCCCTGTGTTCTGCCAGGGGGCAAGGATTCATGACAATAGGCACGCGCAAAGCGTGACGTCTATTGTTGCTCCTGAATAATATATCACAGTTGCTCATTTTACCACAGACTTCTGGAAGATTCAAGCTTTTTTTCTCAATTCTTTTGTATTTTTTTCCACCAGCCTGCGTGCCAGCATGACCTGATGGCCGCATCCCATACATTTCAAACGGAAATCTGCTCCCACCCGGAGAATTTCCCACTCATTACTGCCGCAGGGGTGCTGTTTTTTCAGTTTTACAAAGTCGCCCACTTCATAATTTAAGTTATTCATATTTTTGAAAATACCTCTCCTATAGCTTCATTAATGACCAGATCCGCGATACGGTCCCTGGACGTCTTATCTCTGTTGATCACCACCAGATGCTCTCCCCTGAAATAATCCAGAAGTGAAGCGGCAGGATACACAGACAGTGAAGTCCCGCCGATGATCAGGGTCTGTGCTTTTTCAATAGCACTTACTGCTTCTGACAGCACCCGGCTGTCCAGTGCTTCCTCATACAGTACCACATCCGGCTTGATCATCCCGCCGCACTTTTCACATCTGGGGATTCCTTCGGACTTTTTGACCGTGTCAAATCCGTAAAAAGCGCCGCATTTCATACAGTGATTTCTGTACACGCTGCCATGCAGCTCCAGGACTCTTTTACTTCCTGCCATCTGATGCAGGTTGTCAATGTTCTGAGTGATCACTGCCTTAAGTTTTCCTTCCTGCTCCAGCTGTGCCAGCTTTTTGTGCGCCATATTAGGCTTTGCCGTGCTGCAGAGCATCTTTGCCCGGTAAAAACGGTAAAACTCTTCCGGTTTCTGCATAAAAAAACTGTGGCTTAAAATAGTCTCGGGAGGATAATCCCACTGCTGATGGTAAAGTCCGTCCACACTCCTGAAATCCGGTATCCCGCTTTCTGTGGAAACTCCCGCTCCGCCGAAAAACACTATATTACTGCTTTTTTCGATCATTTCTTTTAATTTTTCCACTGCATCCATAAGCTTACCTCCAAAAACCCTTTTTCTTCAAACCTGACAATCAGTATGCCCCTTCCTGTCTTGCCTGAACCACGAATCTGGTGCTGTAGTCTCCGGTGCAGGTAGAAAGCGTGATCACCCGGTCTTCTTTGCTTACAGCGACGCCATAGTCCACCAGGGATTCTGCCTTCATCTGCTCCACATATGCCTGAAACTGATCATCATGGGCAGAAAACAAGGTGTAAACATTTCCGTCGGCAGCCACAGTATGGCTGGAAAATATTTCATATCTCCAGTTCTTTTCCGGGGTACACAGCCAGATGTATTTCCCCGGCACAGACTCCTGATCCTGGAAATACTTTCTCAGCAGTCCAAACATAGAACCGTTCTTCATATTATGTCCATAGACCACAGTATTGCAGTCCTCCAGGCTCTTGCTGTTCATGTAATCTATAAAAATAGATCCCGCCGCATTCTGCGTACCCTCAAACGTGTGCTTTAAATAATAATCGTTGTCTGTTCCCTGCACCACCGGATAGCTGATCTCCGTTCCTTCTATAGAAATCCATCCTATAATATCCGGATTGATACTCTTTAAACTCTCCCAGTCCACAGACGGCGGAACCGGCTTGTCCTTCTCTTCCTCTTCCGGCTGGCTGCTGTCTTCTTCACCGGTATCCTCTGTGTCTTCCGCCACATACTGGCGGATCTTGTCATATTCATCTGTTCCCTGTTTGTACTCCAGGAAAATCTTCACCAGCTGAAAGCCTGAGAAGAGAAAGACCGCCAGAGCCACAAGGAGAACTGCCATCCTGATTCTGTCTCCTGCTGTTGGTTCTCTTTTTTTTCTGCTCATAATTTTTCCTGCCTGTCAATAAGAATTTTCATAGTAACTGTAATAATCATCTGTAAGAATTTCTGAACTGGGACGCAAGATAAACTGGACGTAGTCTGCAGAAATCGCAGATCCTTCGGTCAGCACCAGATTCTTATAAGAAGTGCTGTACTCCGGATATTCCTCTGTTCCGGCCCCCATCATAATATAATTGGATATGCTCAAATCTTCCTGATCCCGGATGTACTGCAGTTCACAACAGAACATTCCTATAGTCTCCTGCCCTTCTGCATAGACATCATAAACACCTGCCCGAAAATCTTCTCCTGCAATAAGGACATTTCCATCAGGAGAAAGCTGGAAGGATTCTGTAAGTGGATTTGCTGTTTTTTGTTTCATCTGTCCCGTCTGTGCATTTTCTGTATGGAAACTTACCGGATGCAATCCCTCAATATATACAACAGATCCGTCAAAAAGCTTTACTCCCTCTGCTGTCTCTATTCCATATGCCGGATCGCCGAAATACTCCTGTACGGAAATTCCCCGCAGCCTGTCCTCTACCCTGTAAGAACTGCCCTTCCTGCCCGAAAGGGTATAAATACCTTCCGGGATATCGGTCCCCACCTGATAAAATCCTGCTTCCATCTCCATGTCCCAAGTCTCACCTGCCTCAGGTATTTCGCCTTCTGAAATCTCGGTCCAGTCATAAGGAACATACTCTTCCGCTTCTAAGTCAGATTCCGTTTCCAATTGATAAGAGCTGTCGTCCTCATAGGACTGGCTGCTGGCTCTTCCTATAGCGACCAGCAGCACCCCTCCTATGATGAGAAGTGAAAGAATGTCTCTGCCGCCCTTGATGCCCGGAGATTTCTTTCCCCGTCCGGCATAGCTTCTTCTCTTTTCCTGCCAGGGACTTTTCCGCTGAGTTCTGCTGTTGTGCTCCTTTTTGCCGCTTTTCCCGGTCTCATGGCTTCTCTGCTTCTCTTGCCGCTCTCCCCCGGCCTGCGTCTCTTTTCTTGTTTGATTCATCACTGGAGGTTTATACTTCTGCGCAGCATTTTTCTCATTATGTACATGGCTTAAGTCCTCTGCCTTACACTCCTGGCGGTTTATCCTCTCATAATACATGTCATCGGATTTTCTGTTGTCCATACCGCATTCTGTACAGATCCCGTCCCTGAGTGCACCCCCGCACAAAACACATTTCTTCTTCATAGATATACTCCTTCTTCAATGGAGAAATTGTTGTGTACGGTTTCATTGTATCATATTTCCTCCTAAAAAGGCACATATTTTCTGCCTGGTGCATCATTTTTCCACATTAAGAAAGAATCCTATCCGCCGCAGTGCGTCTTCATTTCATTACGGTCGGCGCAAAACAGATGTCCACCGGACATCTTGCGCCCACGCGGAGCATTTTTATTACATAGGGAACGAAGTTTCCTATGTAATAAAAAAGCCGTGGCTTTTTGCCTACGGCTTCTTCAAAAAATAGCGGGGACAGGATTTGAACCTGTGACCTTCGGGTTATGAGCCCGGCGAGCTTCCAGACTGCTCCACCCCGCGTTATTTATAAACTTTCTATCTTCAGTATAGTCCCCGAAAATTGATTTGTCAACAAGCTATGGAGATTTTTTTCTTCTCTTCCTTTCTTCTCTGTCCTGGAAAAGATAAAAGATTCTGCTTTCCCTATATTATACGCATCTTTTTAGAAAATATGCATGTCTTTTTTGCCTGCTTTCACCTTGTCAGAAAGAAAAAATATTTGTATAATAAGAACAATTGTTCCAAAGGAATAGGGAGGTGGTCTTTCATGAAATCTGAAAAACAAATGTCTGATACTCACTTTCTGGGGCTGATCCTCGCCCTGGTAGGCGGTTTTCTTGATGCCTATACCTATATCTGCCGGGGCGGCGTATTCGCCAATGCACAGACCGGAAATATAGTCCTTCTGGGTATCCAGATCACTTCCCTCAACTGGGGACGGGCACTGTACTATTTCATGCCCGTCCTCTCCTTTATAGCAGGAATCCTGATCTGTGAACTGATCCAGACCCGGTTTAAGTGGAAGGAAAGTCTCCACTGGCGTCAGCTCACTGTGCTGCTTGAACTCTTCTGTCTTGCTGCGGCAGGCTTCCTTCCCCTTGGAAAATTCGATACGGCTGTAAATATCCTGGTCTCTTTTGTCTGTGCCCTTCAGGTGGAAGCCTTCCGGAAAATGAACGGAAACACTTATGCCACCACCATGTGTACCGGCAATCTGAGAAGCGCCACTCAAAACCTGTACTTAGGTTTCCGGGAAAAGGACCGGAACAGATTGATCGACAGTCTTCAATATTATAATGTTATTTTATTTTTCATAATCGGTGCAGCCACAGGCGCTCTTCTGACCGCCCGTTTCGGCGGACAGTCCGTATGGGTATGCTGTCTTGGGCTTCTGGCTGTTTTTGCGGCCATGTTCCGAAAATAGGAGGAATTCTTTATGAACGATACATCTTCCAGTCTGAAAGAACAGAAGGATCACGGAACCTCTGTATTTCCCTGCGGACTCTATGAAATCTTTCCGGACGAGCCATGGGAAGGAGTATCCCACCACTGGCATGACGAAATCGAAATTATTTATTTTATGGACGGAAATTTTACTCTGGAGATCAATATGGAATCCTTTTCCATTGAAAAAGAGTGCTTCTGCTTTGTCAACACCGGAGAACTCCACTACATCAAGCCTCTCAGTCCCTGTGTGGAATCCGCAGTGGTATTTAATCCAAGGATACTGAGCTTTGAACACTACGATATTGCCCAGACCCGGCTGCTCCAGCCTCTGGTAAAAGGAGAACTGCGCCTGCCCTGCCTTATCGATGCTTCTCATCCTGCTTTTTCTAAACTGAAGCAGGAATATCTGGACATCATGAATGTGTTTCACCAGACAGGCTCCTCCCTTTCCAGAAATGGTGAAACCGTCACTGAAGATATCTCTTCCCAGCTTTTTATCCGTGCAGGACTTTTAAAAATTCTGGGGATCCTTTCTTCTTTTTCTCTCCTTACGGAACCGGAAAAAACAGATGACTACCGGGTGGAGATCATCAAATCCTCCCTTGCCTTTATCCGGGATCATTATCAGGAAAAACTCTATATCCGGACCCTGGCACATCAGGTCAATATGAATGAGCAATATTTCTGCCGTTTTTTCAAAAAGATCATCGGGAAATCCCCTGTTTCCTATATCAATGAATACCGTATCAAACAGGCAATTATTCTTCTCCAGACTACAGACGCTCCGGTCATGGACATCTGCCTGGACTGCGGCTTCAACAATCTGGGAAACTTTCTGCGGGAATTTAAAAAAGATACCGGTTTCACTCCTTTGCAGTACCGGAAGCACTTTTCTTCTAAAAAGTCATAATAATATAGTTTTTAATCAAATATTCGTAAGATTTTTTCTGATATGTACACTATAATAAACCCTAGTTCAATACAAAACAAAGAAAAACAGGAGGTACATATTTATTATGGAAAGAAAATGGTGGCACGATAAAGTGGCATATCAGATTTATCCAAAAAGCTTTTATGATTCCAACGGGGACGGAATCGGTGATATTCCCGGAATCATCAGCAAGCTGGACTACTTAAAAGACCTGGGAGTGGATATTGTCTGGATTTCTCCTATCTACCCTTCTCCCTTCGCAGATCAGGGATACGATATCTCCGATTATTATAACATTGATCCTGCCTTTGGTACCCTGGAGGACATGGACCGGCTGATCAAAGAAGCTGAGAAACGTGACATGTACATTTTAATGGACCTGGTTGTGAACCATTGCTCCGATGAGCACGAATGGTTCCAGAAAGCCTGCGAAGATCCTGACGGGGAATACGGAAACTTTTTCTACATCGAAGACAGAAAAGAGGGCGAGCTTCCCTGCAACTGGAGAAGCTATTTCGGCGGTCCTGTATGGGAACCCCTTCCCGGCCATCCCGACAAACAGTATATGCATGTTTTCCACAAGAAGCAGCCGGATTTAAACTGGGAAAATCCGGCAGTAAGAGAAGAGGTTTTCAAGAATATCAACTGGTGGCTTGATAAGGGTCTGGGCGGATTCCGTATTGATGCTATTATGAATATCAAGAAAAAACTTCCATATAAAAATTATGAGTCCGACCGTCCTGACGGGCTGTCTGACATTTCTTTGATGCTCCATGACGCTGAAGGCATCGGAGAATTCCTGGGTGAAATGCACCGCCGCACTTTCAAAGCGCACGATGCGTTCTCTGTAGGCGAAGTATTCAACGAGAATCCGGATGAGCTGCCTGATTTCATCGGCGACGACGGCTATTTTTCCTCCATCTTCGATTTTGCTACCACTTCCTTCGGAAAAAGTGACAAAGGCTGGTATGACTGCAAGACTCCTACTCCGGACGACTACAAAAACTGCTACTTCAAGACTCAGGAGAACATCGGAGATGTAGGATTCTTCTCCAACATTATCGAAAATCACGATGAACCCCGCGGTGTCAGCTACTACATCCCGGAAGGCGATATTTGCGATGAAAGCAAGAAAATGCTGGCTGCCCTGTATTTCCTTATGAGAGGTCTTCCCTTCATCTACCAGGGTCAGGAAATCGGTATGGAAAACATGGGCGTGCTTCCTCTGGAGGATATCGACGACATCAGTGCAAGGAATGAGTATCAGGTCTGCCTTGACGCAGGTCTGACGGAAGAAGAAGCATTAAAAGTCGTTGCAAAATACAGCAGGGACAATGCCAGAACTCCGGTTCAGTGGAGTGCAGAAGAAAACGCTGGCTTCACCACCGGAAAACCGTGGCTGAAAGTCAACCCCAACTACACTTCCATTAACGTGGCTGCACAGGAAAAGGACGAAAATTCTGTTCTCTCCTTCTACAAAAAACTTACCGCGTTAAGGAAAAATCCTGAATACAAAGAAACCATCGTATACGGCGATGTGATCCCGTTTGAGAGAGACCGCCACAACCTTATGGCTTATCACAGAAAGGCAGATAAAGACGTGCTGGTAATCGGAAATTTCCAGAAAGAAGAACAGTCCGTCACCCTTCCGTCTGAGTACAAAAAGGTTCTGATCAACAATTATCCTGATATGACAGCAGAGGGAAATTCTGTGACTCTGCAGGGCTATCAGGTGCTGGTATTAGAGCTGGCATAAGCTTTTGGACAAAAAACAGGGACGGGCTGCAGGAGATCCTGCGGTCTGTCCCTGTTTTTGTTCCTGCGCTGAGGGCCGTGTCTCTGCAGTCCCAATCCTCCGTTCATGACGGATGAGAGGTCACAAAAATTTCTGCATATCCTTCATCAGGCTTTCCTCTGTTCGAATAATGTCTTTTGCCAGGCTGCTGCTCTGGGAAGATGCATTTTTATACTGGTTTACATACCCTCCCAGCGTCTGGATCCCCATACTACAGCCGTCCATGACCAATTTTGCAATCTGATTGCTGTCATCCTTCCTCAGCAGCTTTACTTCTGTGCTCAGCCTGGAAAAGACCGAAGCCATAACCCCTGGTTCTTTTTCCTCACTTCCCCCTTCTTCCAAAAGTTTTGCTGCTGTCTCCTCATACTTCTTATGTTTTTTGTCATAGGTATCCAGAACAGACTTCAGATTCTCATCTGTAACAAAATCCCGTATCTGGTTAAAACTGTTGACAGCCATTTTACAGCCCACGCTGCACTCTCTGAGCAAACTTCTTGTCTGTGAATCCATATTTATTCTCCTTTTTCCGTTTTTCTGCCCTGGTACTGATTTTTCCCACAGCAGCTGATCCCTTTTTTGTGATATTGGTTTCACAGATAGTATTGCCTTTTTCTCTTATCCTTTATTCTGCTGTTCCGCTGTCCAAAATTTCAGATTTCCATTTCGAAAGATCCTGCTCCTTTCCTGTGCCGAAGAAATCCTTTTTTTCTGAAATATCCCAGTTCCAGCAGGATGGTCACCAAAGTAAATAAGATCACTGCCGGATATCCGTATTTCCAGTCGAGAAGTAAAATCCCCTCAAAATTCATGCCATACCATCCCGTAAGAAGCGAAAGCGGAAGAAAAACCGTTGTTACTACTGTCAGCACTTTCATGATCTCGTTTTGCTGGATATCCACCTGCGCCTGATATAATTCATGGAGCTGGAGAAGATTCTCCCGTATACTCTCCGTATAATCATGGAGGCGGGAAAGCCGGTTTGTAAATACATTCCATTCCGATTTCTGCTCTTGGGACATCAGTAAAGCAAAGTGTCCCTGCAGCTCTTCCGCTACATCCAGTAACTGCAGGTAAAAATTGTGAAACTTTACGCACTCTCTGCGCAGCCTCATGAGAATCTGCGGCAGCTCCCGGGGTGTGCCTTCCAGAAGGATATCTTCCAGATCTGTGATCCTTTCCTCAAATCTCTGAAGCCAGGACACATCTTCTTCAATCAGACTGTCGAATACTTTCAGCAGGATCTGGGGCTCTCTGCCTTGAAAAGAAATCTCTTCCCGCTGGATTTCTTTCATGAATTGTGTCACATGACTGCTGCTGTCCAGAAAAACCATCCTGCCGCATCTTACATAAAAACCCAGAATTTTCGGTTTCCCCTCTGGTCTTTTTTTATCCGGAATCCTGATAACACCGGTAAAACAGTCCAGGTAAATTTCTGCCTTACAGTACACCCCATGCCGGAAACTTTCAAGAAATTCTTTTTTGCAGCGGTTTTCTTCTGCCGTCTGTTCGAACTCCTCCTCTGTCATGATGCAGACACAGATTTCCTTTTTCCCTTCCTCTTTTTCCCGTTTCTCTGTCTCCTCAGAAATTTCCTTTGTCTCCAGCACATATTCTTTCATTTCTCTGGTCTCCTTTATTCTGTACATGTTCTAGCATGTTCATTTTCTTCCAGAAAATCCAGATTTTTTTCTATTCTCCCCATCCTGTTCCTTCCTTTAAAAAACCCGCTGTTAATTCCTTTGTCGGAAAGCTTTCCTGTAGACACCATAAACTGAATACGAAACTGAAAGTTTTCTGCCTCCAATATGGTAAACGGATGCTCTTCTGCAGCCAGCACCTGCATGCCTTTTTTCCGGAACAGCGGATATTCTCCTGAAAAACCTTTGCTTCTCAGTATCCTGGAAACTTCGCTTCTCCTGCAGCTGATTTTTTGATTGATCTTCGATCCGTAATCTCTGGGAGGGTACGGGCGGGATGCTTCACAGATTTTCTCGCGGATAATCCGGTAAAGCCGTTCTCTTTTGGGGGCGTTCATTCTGATAGCAAGGATTCTTCCAAGCCAGGGATGGGGCATTTTCCGATACAGGCTTATAAGGCCTGCAAAGGATCTGTCTTTCGCCTCAAGAGCCAGCTTTTTCATATATTCCGCCCCTCTCTCTGTATCCGTGTATATCCCTTCCAGAGATTCTTTCACCGGAGACCAGTACCGAAAGGGGGCAAATTCCATAAGGGCAGTCAGCTCTCTCTCCTCTTCATTCAGCATCTGCTCTCCCAGGTACTCATATTTGTCATAAATGGTTCCTGCCATATAGACCAGCTGCCTCCACTGCTCCTGCCCTTTTACCCAGAAATGCCCGATTTCATGATAAGGATAACACTTGAGGATCATTTCCAGTTTCTCAAACCACAGAGTAAATACCTGATCACCCTGATGGACGACAAGAGCTCTTCTGCCTCCCTCCCCTGCCAGCTCTCCATATACCTCTCCCTGGAATCCAGGAAGATAACTGCCTGTCATACGGCAGTTATCAAACTTCAGATAACATTCCAGTGCGTCATTCATCATATAGGGTATATAATAATTTTTCTGCTGCTCCCCTTCTTCTTCACTATACAGCTCAAAAACCTGATATTGAAAGATTTCTGCCAGTTTTTCCCATGCCTCTCCCATTTCCGGAGTAAGCCCCGGAAGATATTCCAGCAAATTCTGATATTTTTCCATAGTCATAGATTCTGCGCCTTTCATTCCTGACTGAACTGCTTCATACTTTGAAATAGCTGCTTTCATTCTAACATATTTTTTTATGCTTCACTACAGTTCCTGCTATTCTCCCTCCTGTTTCTTTTTTGTATCTGCAGACCGAAAATGCAGAAAGGGAAGTATGCTCTTGCTGTCGGCATACTTCCCTTTCTCAAAAATCAGAATACAGAATTCCCTGGTCCCTGCCTATAACACAGCTTCTATCAGCTCTTTTGTATAGTCAGACCTGGGGTTTTTTATCACTTCATCGGGTGTTCCTTCCTCTACGATCTTACCTTCATACATGACCAGAAGCCGGTCACAGAAAGACTGTACCAGCCCCAGATTATGACAGATAAAAATACAGGCAATCTCCCTCTCCTCTCTCATCCTCCCTAAAAGCTCCATGATCTGCTGCTGCACTGTCACATCCAGCGCACTGGTGGCTTCGTCACAGATCAGGATTTTGGGCCGGATGGCAAGAGCCCTGGCAATGGCTGCCCTCTGGCACTGTCCGCCGCTGACCTCATGGGGATAACGGTCTGCAAACTCCGGGGAAAGACCGCACTCCTTCAAAAGACGCACTGCCTCTTTTTGTACATTGACTTTTGAAACCCCGTGATTTCTCAGGCTTTCTCCAATTCCGTCTCCCAGCGTTCTTCTTGGATCAAAGGATGCGGCAGGAGACTGAAACACCATCTGGATATCCTCATAAGCCCTGCGAAGGGCTTTCCCCTTTACCCTGGTGATCTCTTTTCCGCACAGGAAAAGGTTTCCCTCTGTAATGTCTGTCAGACGTGAAATCATTTTTGCCAGGGTACTTTTCCCGCTTCCGGATTCTCCTACGATTCCCAGAGTTTCTCCAGGATAAAGCTGAAAGCTGATATGGTCTACTGCTGTAAACTTTTCTTTCCCCTTTTCATCAAAGATCTTTGTTAAATTGTCTGCTGTCAAAATCGGTTCCATTTAGTTCCTCCGCAATCTGGGCACTGCCGCCAGCAGTTTCCTGGTGTATTCACTCTGGGGTTCCCGCAGTACCTGCTGTGCTTTTCCATATTCCATCATCCTTCCGTCTTTCAGCACCAGCACAGTATCTGCCATAGCAGATACCACACCAATATCATGAGTGACCAACAGGATCGCTGTTCCGAAGATCTCTCTTAAGCGGAGCATCTCCTGTACTGCCTGGCGCTGCACGATCACATCCAGAGCACTGGTAGGTTCATCAGCCAGAAGCACTGCCGGCTCCATCAACATGGCAATAGCGATCCCTGCTCTCTGGTTCATGCCCCCGGACAGCTGAAAAGGATAACTGTTCCAGATTCTCCGGCCATCTTTAAAATTCAGTTTATCAAACAAATCCAGAGCTTTTTCTCTGGCCTCTGCTCTGCTGGTCTTTCTGTGAGCAGACATGCTCTCCCAGATCTGCTCTCCTATGGTGCGTATGGGACAGAGGGAAGCGCCTGCGTCCTGAAAGATCATTCCTATTTCCGTTCCCCGGATCTTCCTTAACTGTCTTTCAGACAGATCAGGAATGTTTTTCCCACGAAACCAGATATCTCCCTTTGTCACAGCTCCCCCGCTGCCCAGAAGCCCCATGGCAGCTTTCAAAAGAGTACTTTTCCCGCTGCCTGACTCTCCTACGATCCCAAGAATTTCTCCCGGATGCAGAGAAAGATCAATGTCCTGTACCACCACACTTTCGCCGAAGCTGATTTCCACAGACTGATAAGTCAGCAATTCTTCCATCCTCTGTCTCTCCTTTCGGTCTGAAGCCCGTCAGGCAGCAGGCGCCAGGTCAGCCGTGATCTCATAAAAATCACATGGATGAGCCTCAAGTCCTGTAACTGTTGATTTACTGATCATACTCATCTGCAGATGAGAACAAAATACAAAGGCATTGTCATCCAGGATGGTCTGCTGCATTTGTACTGCCAGTTCACTGCGGCGCTGTGTATCAAATTCCCCTGCCAGCTCTTTCTCCAATTCTTCCAGCCTGTCGCTGTGATAATTGCCGTTATTCACAGCAGAATCGTCCAGACAGTGTGTAGTAAAGAAATATTCCGGGTCTCCTGTGGGAGCTGTCACCATAGCACTGGCATACACATCCCATGCGTCATGATCCACACGGATACTGTTATGATCCGCGGTACTGTTGATCTCCACTTGTATACCGATCTCTTTTAAAGTCGCCTGGGCAGCCTCTGCCAGAAGAGGAAGTTCCTGACGGCTTGGGTAAGTAAGCCAGCGGATTTCCAGGTCCTGTCCGTCTTTTTCCCGGATACCGTCCCCGTCAGAATCTGTCCAGCCTGCGTCTTCCAGCACCTTCTCTGCCCCTTCCGGGTCATAAGTCTCTGTTGTGACAGAACCGCCGCCGAAGCTGAAGTTCTCAGGGAAGGCGCCTGCTGCCGGATAACCATTTCCGTCCAGAAGTATTTCCACAAATCCCTCTTTGTCGATTCCCATGGCAATGGCTCTGCGGACAGCCGGGTCCTGGATCACCGGACTTTCAAAATTCATATGAGCAAAAAATGTACGGCTGGTAGCGCAGCTGGAAATCGTATACTCTTCATTTTCAAACAGAGGATAGCTGGCATAAGGCATACCGTACGCAGCATCAATCTCTCCTGACTGAAGTGCCATGGTAAGAGTATCTCCGTCTGAGATAGTCCGCACTGTGATCTCATCATATCCTGGCTCTCCGTTCCAGTAATCCGGATTTTTCACCAGCTTCAGTTCCTGACCGGATACCAGAGACTGGGCAATATACGGACCTGTTCCTGCAACGATTCCATCTTCTGTGACGCCGGCTTCCATATCAATGATACATCCGTAAGGATCGCTGAGATAATTCAGCAGGGTGGGTTTTGGCTCTGTTGTAGTGATGGTAACGGTCTGTCCTTCTGCAGTTATGGTATCGATCATCAGATCTCCCCTTGCCCGGTCATGCACTTCTACCAGATGCTCCAGGCATTCCTTCACAGCCTCTGCATCCATGGTGCGTCCGCTGCTGAACTTTATATTATCCTGGAGGGTGATCTTCCAGGTAAGTTCATCTACATTTTCATAACTTTTGGCCAGCCAGGGCTGGATCTCCATGGTATCGGAATAGCGGAAAAGCGTCTCTCCGATCCCGTAGCGGATACATGCCCAGCCGGAATAAGTGTTGTGAGGATTCACGTCCGGTTCTTCATTTTCCGGATTAAAAGTCGTGTCCCCCAGTACAAATGTCTTTTTTCCTGTATCTTCTTCCGGGCTTTCCTCTCCTGCACCGCAGCCTGCAAGGAGTCCTGTGCCAAGACATGCCGTCAGCAAAAGTGCCCAGAATTTTTTCCACTTTCTCATAAATCGTATTCCTCATCTTTCCTGTTTGTTCTCTGTCTGTCAGTTCCTGCGGCTGTTGCGGGGATCTAAATAATCCCGAAAGGTATCTCCCAGTAAGTTAAAGATCACCACAGCCGCAAAAATAGCGATTCCCGGTCCGATAATGACCCAGGGATAAGTCTGCAGCATGCTTCTTCCGCCGCTCATCATATTTCCCAGTTCTGCTGTGGGAGGCTGTGCTCCCAGTCCTAAAAAGGACAGTCCTGCCAGCTCCATGAGCATGGTTCCGATGTCCAGCATGGAGGTGACCAGAATAGGTCCTATACTGTTTGGAAGTACATGTCTTATTATAATCTGTATGGAATTTCCTCCCGCAAGCCGGGCAGCAGAAATATAATCCGTATTTTTTACAGACAGGGTCTGGCTCCTGGCAATCCTGGCATATTTTGGCCAGCTGATCACTGCCAGAGCAAACACCGCATTGTGCAGTCCTCCGCCTAAAAGTGACGCAATGGCAAGAGCGAATACCAGCCCCGGAAAGGCCAGACACACATCTGAAATTCTCATGACAACAGAATCCAGAATACCGCCGTAGTAGCCGCACAGGATTCCTGCCGCTGTCCCTGCCACAGTAATGATCACCACCAGACACAGTGTAGACAGAACACTTGTCTGCAGTCCCACCAAAATCCGCGAAAACATATCACGGCCAAACCGGTCTGTACCTGCCAGATGTTCCAGACTGGGAGGCTGCAGAGAGATACTGGTGTCCTGGGCGTTGGGATCATAGGGGCAGATCTGCTGGGCAAAGATCACTGTCAGCATCAATGCAGCTGTCAGAAGAAGAAAAAGCACCAGCCTTGTCTTAATATGGCTCTTCCTCACCCGCAGTTTCCTGACAGATGGCGTTTTCTTATCTTCTCTCATACTTTTTCACCTCCAAGCCGGATTCTGGGATCAAGAGCCCGATAGGAAAGATCTGTGATCAGATTGACGCAGACATAGATAATGGCCATCCACATCACATACGCCTGGATCATAGGATAATCTCTCATATTAATAGCATCCACCGCCAGCTTTCCCACACCGTCCCACAGAAAAATAGATTCCACGATGGCGGTGCCTCCCAGAAGGCTTCCAATGGAAAGGGTCAGCAGCGTGAGGATCGTCACCAGCGCCGCCCGGAGTACACTTTTTGTCAGGGTTGTATAAAAACTTATGCCTCTTGCCCTGGCTCCCACCACGTAATCCTTGCTCAGTTCATCCAGAACCGCGGCTCTCACCTGCCTCAGATATTTGGCTGACATAGCAATGGCCAGGGTAATGGCAGGCAGCGCCACACTCTGGACACTGATTCCCGTGGCTATAACCGGGAAAATCTTCAGGCGTATAGAAAAAAAATACATCAAAAGCAGGGCAACAAAAAAATTGGGCATACTGTTTCCAAGAAAACTGGCTGTCCTGATCATATAATCGGTAAAGCGGTTCTGTTTCACTGCCGCAAGCACTCCCAAAGGAATGGAGATCACTATAGTCAGCAGGATGGAAACAGCTGTGAGCAGCAGTGTTGCCGGCAATTTAGAAAGAAAGGTGGAAAAAACGTCCTGACCGGAAATATAACTGGTTCCCATATCTCCCCGGAGCAGATTTCCCAGCCACACAAAATACTGTGTCAGAAAAGGTTTATCCAGTCCCAGTTCTGCACGGGCACTGTCAATGACTTCCTGAGATACCACCATGCCTGTATTCTCCATTTTCTGCAGCACAGCGTCGCTGCCTGCCAGGCGCATCATGCCAAAGGATAAAAAAGTGATCACCAGCAGAATGGGAATCAGCTGCAGCAGACGCCTGAGCACGTATTTTTTCACTTGATCTCCTCCTTTGCTTGTCCGAATTTTGTCTTTTTATCGTTTGTTATCATACCAAAAGAGGAATGACCTAACAAGCCCCCCGTGGGGTTCTAAATTCATTCCTCTTTCCCTGTCCCGTATTTCTTTCCTTCATATCTTCATTTCATGATTCATCTTTTCCAGATTTATGGTCCTGGTGCAGATTTTCTTTGCCAGTTCCATATTATGGGTAACCATCAAAAGCCCCAGATTCCTGGCCTCCACTTCCTTCAGCATAAGATCCCAGATCTGTGCCTGGGTGATCACATCCAGCATAGTGCTCATCTCATCTGCAAAAAGGAAATGCGTTCCCGGAAACAGGGACCGGGCCACACAGAATCTCTGAAGCTCGCCTCCGGAAAGTTCTCTGGGATACCGTTGCAGCCAGTCTTTTTCAATTCCCAGCGCCCCCATGATATCCTCCCGGAACATTCCCGATTCCTGGAGCATTTTTTTCATTTTCCACCTTGGATTGATGGCATTCTCCGGATGCTGATAGATCAGCTGCACCGGACAGACTCCTTTTGCAGGAAGAGGTTTCCCATCCAGCAGCACCTGGCCTTCTTCCGGTTTCAGATAACCTGCCAGGATCCGCACCAGAGTACTTTTCCCATAGCCGCTTGGACCCACCAGACCTACCCTCTCGCCCTCTTTTACCGTAAGGCTTACATCTTTCAAGACCCAGGGCAGTTTCGGACCATACCGAAAACTAAGATTCTTTCCTTCAATCTGCATGAATACACCTCACATATCCTCCCCGCACCTTTGTCATGGGGATTTCTTTTTCGCACTCCTCCGTCTTATAAGGGCACCTGGGCGAAAACAGGCATCCCTTGGGCAGGTCTTTTGCATAAGGCTGAAAACCAGGTATCGGCTTAAATCCATTCTGAGGAAGGGCCTCCCAGAGAGCTTTGGAGTAAGGATGCCTCAACGCTTTGGGACCTTTTTGAAAATCCTCTGCGTCTGCTATCTCCACTGTGGTACCGGCATAGAATACAGCAACTCTGTCTGCAATATGAAAAGCCAGATCAATATCATGGGTGATCAAAAGAACCGACTTTCCCTCATCTGCCAGTTCTCTGAAAATTTTCAGCGCCTCTACAGCCATTTCCAGATCTAATCCGGGAGTGGGTTCATCTGCAAGAATGATCTGCGCATTGCTGAGCACTGCTGTAGAAACCAAAATCCTTCTGGCCATTCCGCCTGACAGCTGAAAGGGATATAATTTTTCTGTGCCTTCTTTTAAATGAAATCTCTGAAAAATCTCTTTCTGTGCCTTCAGCGTTTTTTCATCCGGTGTCCTGCCTGTGACCTGAGCTCCCACGGTCATAAGAGGATCCAGATAAGATACAGACTGAGGAACCAGAGCAATCTCTTTTCCCCTGAGTTTTTCTTTCTCTTTTTGAGATAATAACATTCCTTTGTATAAGATTTTTCCTGTAACAGAGGCGTTTCCGGGAAGAAGTCCCATGACTGCGTGTGCAAGAAGACTTTTTCCTGAACCGCTGGATCCGGCAATCGCCACAATCTCTCCAGGACACACATCTAAAGTCAGATTGGAAATGACCTGCAGATCTGCCTGCTCCAACCCTGTATCATACATACGGAAAGATACCGACAAATCTTCTACTGATAAAACAGGTTGTCTCTTCATATTTCCTCCTATTCCTGGGCACTGTAAGGGTCCATAAGTTTCTTTAAATTTTCTCCCAGACGGTCAAACAACAGCACAAGGATCACCAGCATAAGTCCTGGGAAAAATGCAAGCCACCACATGCCTGCAGAAAGATACTTCATAGATTCTGACAAAATGATCCCAATAGCAGGCTGTTCCGGAGAAAGTCCGAACCCGAGAAAAGTCAGGCTGGATTCATGCATGATCGCGTGAGGGAACATGAGGATCAGACCTATCATAAACTGCGGCACCATATGGGGCAGAATGTGATACACTGTGATCCACCAGCTGGAATGTCCCAGTTTCTTCGAAACTTCTATGTACTGCTGAGAACGGATCTGAAGCACCTCGCTTCTTATAATACGCGCCAGACCCGTCCAGTGGGTAACTGCCACACCAATAAGCACGCCTTTCAATCCCTTTCCGCAGGCGAAGGAAATCAGGATCAAAAGAACTGTATGCGGAATGCCCATGACCAGATCGATCACCCAGTTAATAAAATGGTCCAGCCAGGAAACCCCTGTTGCAGCCGCTGCTCCTACGATCAAAGCGATCACTGCACTGACGCCAGATGCAACGGTACCTACCACAATGCTGACAGACAGACCTTTCAGGGTTCGCACCAGCATGTCCCTTCCCAGCATATCTGTTCCAAAAGGATGTTCCAGAGAAGGCTTCAATGCTTTCTGGGAAAAGTCCGCAGTGATCAGATCATCACTTAACAGTATTCCTGACAGATATACCCCCAGAAGTGCTGCAAAGATGAAAACTGCCACAAGTATAGTTTTTGTTCTCCTGTTTCTGTAAAATTTTCTTTTTTCTAAGGAAGACATCCGTTTTTCTGCTACTGCGTTATTCATTCTTATAGCCCTCCCTGATCTGCGGATCTACAATACCATATATTATATTTGCCAGCATATTCCCTGCAAACACAAATAACGCGCTAAACAGAGTGATTCCCAGAAGCAGGGGTACGTCGGAATTCATTCCTGCCGCAGAGGCAGCTGCCCCCAGTCCCGGATAAGAAAATACATTCTCCGCCAGTACAGATCCTCCAAAGAGTTCACTGAAGGAACCAAACTGCATAGTGACCGCGGGAAGGAGAATATTCCTGAATCCATGACGTTTCAGCACACTCCACTTTGTCTCTCCTCTTGCTTCTGCAAAGAGCACGTAGTCGCTTTCTAACACATCCACAAGCTTTTCTCTGGTATGAAGGGCTACATTAGCAAAAGATAAAAAGCTCAAAGTCAGCGCAGGAAGGATCAGATGATGGATTCTCTGAAGAATTGTCACTTTCTCCGCGGGAACTCCCTGAGGAACGCTCATCCCCATGGGAAACCACCCCAGTCCCACAGAAAAGACCATCAGAAACACAATTCCTATCCAGAAGGTAGGAATGGAACACATAACCAGGCAAAGCTTCTTCAAAATCTTATCCGGCCACTTCCCGTGAAACATCCCCATAGCACATCCTGTCCCAAATCCCAATATGCCGGAAAACAGCCAGGCTGTCATCATAAGAGCCAGTGAGGCAGTGAACTTTTCGGCAATAATATCCAATACAGGCCGCCGGTACAACAGCGATACCCCAAAATCTCCGTGAAGTACCGAACCTGCCCACGCCAGAAAACGCTGTACCGGCGGATCGTTCAGTCCCCAGTACTCTGCAATTTTTGCCCGCTGCTCTACACTGACATTTGGCACAGCTCCCACATACTGCTGCACAGGATCTACCGGGGAAAGGCTTACCAAAATAAAACTGACCACACTGACTGCTATCAGCAGCGTCACCACACGAAGCAAATATTTACCTGTAAATTTCAGATAATATTTGTTTTTCATCACAAACTCCTTTCCTTTTATTCCCATGTCCATTCTGAAAGATTCGCGATCAGCGGCCATGCCTGACCATGGGCGTGAATTCTCTGGTTGCCTGTATTCAGCCCGTCTTTTACAAAATACAGATGGGTCATATTTACATAAAATGCCCAGGGTGCTTCTCCTCGCATGGAAGTGCCTGTTTCACCGTCCCACTGGGCTTTCTCCCACCATTCATAAGATTCCTCAATGCTCAGGGAATTCATGGCCTGATCCAGATATTTATCTGTCTTTTCACTGGTATAAAACTCCGGATTATACCAGTCCGTCTTTCCCGCATTGCTGCTGTGATACAGCATATAGGAAGTCATGGGGCTGTCAGAACCCCAGCCCATGATCATAGGCTCAGAGAACATCCTTTTGACGGTATCATCTGCACTGACACCTTCTACAGTAATGTCAAATCCCATATTTTCTTTTGCCTGATTTGCCACGGACATTGCCACTGCCTGTCTCATAGAATCCCCTGCAAAATACATCAGATGAAAAGCAAGCTTCTGTCCGTTCTTGTCACGGACCCCGTCTCCGTCGGTATCCGTCCAGCCGGACTGTTCCAAAAGTTTAACTGCGTAATCAATATCTGTCTCAATGACTGTTTCTTTATTCCACCAGGGCATACCGTCGCATTCTGTGTACGCCGGTTCTGCATATCCGTTCAGTGCTTCCTCAATGATCTGCCGGCGGTCAATTCCATAGCAAAGAGCTTTCCGCACATTTACATCACAGGTGATATTGTTTCCGATCTTATAGCCGTCCTCCGTTACTTTTCCCTGGTCCGGAACTGTAGGAAGGGTGATGCCTCTGTTATCCACTGACTCAACTTCCAATATACTCATTCCTTCTATCTCTGTGTTGGCAAGTGTGGCAGAAGTCAGGGCAATATCCACCTCTCCTGCCTGGGCTGCCACAAGTCTTGCATCCTCTTCCTGGATCAGAACAACCGCTCGCTTGATGGCAGGCTGCTCTCCGTAATAATCTTCATTTGCCTCCAGAATAAACTGCTGCCCTTTATCCCACTGGACCATCTTATAAGGACCAGAGCCGATGATCTGATCTGCCTCAAGCCCAAACTGGTCGCTGTAGGCATTTTCCGGAACAATTCCCATCTGGGCAACTGTATAGATAAAAGTGACACATGGTTTTTTCAACTTAAACTCCACTGTGGTATCATCCAATGCTTTACAGCTCTCAAGCATAGTCAGATCCATGTAAGTCGCTTTCTCTTTTGTTGTTTGAAAAGTAAACGCCACATCAGATGCTTTCAGCGGATCTCCGTTGGTAAACTTTACGTCATCTCTGATTTTGAATGTCCAGGTAAGAGCGTCATTACTTACCGTATATCCTGTTGCCAGGTCATTCTCCAGCTGATCGTCTCCGTTGATTTTTACCAGAGTGGAATATATTGGTGAGCCCGTATATCCAAACCCGGTACAGGGATCAAAGGAATCTCCTTCACTGGAAAATCCGATCACTACTTCGTCTTTCTTTCCATCTGCCTTCTCATTTCCCTCATAAGAAACCACTGGCTGTTCTTCCTCTGTCCATGAAGTTCCCGAATCTCTTGTCTTTGCACATCCCACAGCTGTAAGGATCACAATACCCAATATACCGGCCAGCAGCCCCCTTCTTTTTTTCATATGTTCTTCTCCCTTCTTATCTTTTGTTGTTTCATTATACCGAACCGTAAAATAGTTTTTAAGCCGCTTGGGGGGATATATATTTTTTCTTTTTTTACGCAGAAAAACCGCCGAAAACAGCGGTTTCTTTTTTCTCTTCTTTTCTTCCAATCCCTATCCGGGGGTTAAAAAAGGAAAGTATTGTTTATTTTTTAACAGAATATTTTCATACAAATCCTTTTTGTACCAGGGCTGTAAAAAATCCGCTGACTTTTAACCTTGTCAGCGGATTTTGAATCTTTCTGTATTCTGTTTCAGATAATCGTTCTGATAATGAGAAATTAATTTTTTATTTTACGATCATTTCTCCGTAGCACTCTTTTCCAGGTGCCAGAGCGTTTGCCTCATCTGTATCGATATGAGCAGCTGTTGCGTAAGATGCGCTTACACGTACTACTACATCACCAAAGGTTAAGGAACGTCCGTTTGGAGATTCAATGGCAAGCTCTACGATCTGCTTGTCCTCTACGCCTGCTTCCTTTGCGTCTTCCAGTGTCATATGGACATGACGTTTTGCAGCGATCACGCCTTCTGTCAGTTCAACTTCTCCGGCAGGGCCTACCAGCTTACATGCTCCTGAACCTGCGATATCGCCGGATTCACGGATCGGTGCTGTTACACCCAGTCCTCTTGCGTCTGTTAAAGAAACTTCTACCTGTGTATCTTTTCTTACAGGACCTAATACAGACATTTTCAGGCTTCCCTTTGTTCCGATCACTTCTACTTTTTCTTCACATGCGAACTGTCCGGGCTGGCTTAACATTTTCTTTACTGTTAATTCATGTCCTTTTCCGAACAGAGTCTCCAGGTGTTCCTGAGATAAATGTACGTGTCTTGCAGATGTTTCAACTAATACTTTCATTTTGCAATCCTCCAGTTTTCTGAATCCTTGATTCTTAAGATTTCTACTTTTTATTATAGCTTTTTCCCTAAGGTTGTCAACGTATCTGAAAGGATTCTTTTGAAGAATTTTGCACTTTTGCGCGTACATATCAGGCAGGATCCTGCTCTTCCTCCAAGGAAAATTTATTTTTCAGGTAATCGTATTCTTCCATGATGCTTCTGGTAATCTCGTCCTCCCCGAAAGTATTGTCCGGGTGGTAAATACGCAGAAGAGCATAGTATCTTTTTTTCAGTTCCTTGGTATTTTTGATTCCTTTGAAATAATGAATCTTAAACTCTGACTCATCTGTGTCCTTCCCCTTGTAGCCTCCTTCAAAAGCAGACCACTGATAGTCCGGACGCTTATAAAAAGCCCGGAAGGTTTTGGAATCTCCCAGATAAAATTTCCAAATCCACTTGCATGCTGCTTCCAGCACCAGCATCGCCATTCCTACACCTGCCGCAGGCACGTAAGCCAGGGCACCCGACACACAGATTGTCAGAAGAATCCCGAAAAATCCCGGTCCTCTTCCCTCCATTTCCAGGACGATCTCCACCAGCACCCCCAGTCCTACCACCACAGAGGATACCACACATACAAAAGATACCACAGTTCCGCAGATTTTCAGAAAATACTGCAGAAAACGTATCAAAATGAACACACAAAACAACGGCACTGCCAGGATCACTTTCAAAATAATCAATACTGCTTTCATTTGTTCACCTCTCCTGAAGTTCTTCTTCAGGCATATGTTTTCAATCTTTCATTTTCTCCAGAACAGTGTAACATATTTGTCAGAATTTTGACAGACTAAATTTTCAGATTAGCGGCAAGAAAAACGCTCATGAAAATTCCCGCAAACGTGGCAAAGAGTGCCCCGGCAATGGTATACCTGGTCTTGTTCACCTTTGCGGCTATAAAATATACAGACACTGTATAGAAAATAGTCTCTGTACATGACATCAGGATAGAGGCCGTCAAACCAATCTGAGAATCTGTTCCGAATTCTTTGAAAATATCCAGCACCAGCCCGGCAGCAGCGCTGGAAGAGAACATGCGGATCACCGTCAGAGGCACCAGCTCTGAAGGAAATCCCACTGCAGAGGTTAAATACCCCAGATTCTCTCCCAGCATATCCAGAAATCCGGACGCCCGCAGCACGCCTACTGCCACCATCAGTCCGATGAGGGTAGGAAGGATACCCACTACCGTTTTCAGACCATCCTTTGCCCCCTTCACAAACTCTTCATAGACTTTGCACTTCATCAAAATCCCAAATCCCACTATGTAAAATAAAATCAGCGGGATACTCACCTCAGACAGAAAGATCAGAATCTTCATGCCTCACCCCTGCTGCCTTTTTTTCTATCTTACGCATGCTTTCTCGGAAAAAGTACCTCTGTTTTCTTGACAAAGTTTCTAAAAACCTTTATACTGTTAACTACCGTGCAGCCGGGGAGATAGCGGTGCCCTGTACCTGCAATCCGCTACAGCAGGGGTGTTGCCAAACCGAGGGGCTTCTTTCTGTGGGGCTGCCCTCTATAAGTGGCGTTGACGTCTGGGTCTTACGCAACAGGAATCTGTGAACCGTGTCAGGGCAGGAATGCAGCAGCACTAAGCAGAACCTTCTGTGTGCCGTAAGGGTGCCTGGGCTGAGTTAACTGTAGAGGTAACGTCCATGGAAAAGCTTCGAAGGGCGGCGCACGGTGAAAAAGATTTGACACAGGCAGAAATTTCTGCCTGTTTTTTTATCCAAACTCTGCATATTCCTTTTCTTTCCTCATAAAATAAACAGAATAATTCTTCCCTTTCGGAGGTCTCTGCTGACATGAACGACTGGCTGATCCATATTATGAATCAATACGGATATCTGGGCGTTGCCCTGCTGATCACCCTGGAAAATGTCTTTCCCCCCATTCCCTCCGAGGTCATACTGACTTTCAGCGGATTTATGACCACTTACACCCGGATGCACATTCCCGGTGTTGTCATCTCCTCTACTGTTGGAAGCATGGCAGGTGCCCTGATCCTGTACGAAGCCGGATATCTGCTTACCCCGGAGCGAATGGACACTTTTCTCGCAAGCAGCCTTGGAAAACTGCTGCGCCTGAAAAAAGAAGATGTGCAAAAGGCCATGGACTGGTTTGACAGCAAAGGAAATTACACGGTCTTTTTCTGCCGCTTTATCCCCATTGTCCGCAGCCTGATCTCCATACCTGCAGGCACTGCCAGAATGGATATGAAACGCTTCTTCCTTATGACCGCTCTGGGAAGCTTTCTCTGGAATCTCATTCTGGTATCCCTGGGTGCTGCTGCGGGAACTTCCTGGCAGAAAGCTGCCTCCTATTTTGAAAACTATACTCAGGCAGCTAAAATTGTTATGGGAGTTTTCATCTTCGCCGGACTCCTGCTTTTTTTCCGCAGGAAATTACGGACTCATACGAAAAACTCCCACTGAAAACACCTTTTCTCTCCAGGCTATCTGATTTTCTTACATAAGGTCCTGATATAATCCGGCGTGGTTCCGCAGCAGCCTCCTACAATATCAGCTCCCTTCTCTATAAGTACCTGCATGTGCTCCGCAAACTCCTCTGCTCCCATGGAATATACCGGTGTTCCTGTGCTGTCAATGACAGGCATACCTGCGTTGGGTTTTACTACTAAAGGAATCTGGATCCTTTTCTTCATATTTTCCGTTACTGCCGTCAGCTGATCCGGACCTGTAGAACAGTTCAGCCCCACTGCATCAGCCCCCATCTCTGCAAGAGATTCCACTGCTTCATAAATATTTCCTCCGAAAAACAGGCTGCCGTCGGATTCAGCTGTCAAAGTACATAATACGGGGATATCTCCCAGGGAAGCTGCCGCGTCCAGAACTGCCATGGGCTCTGTGACTCCCAGCATGGTCTCTGCGGCAAGCAGGTCTGCGCCTGCCTCCATCAAAGCATCAATCTGTTCTTTATAAGCTTCCAGAAGTATTTCATAGGGCACATCCTGCTTTCCTGTGGTGGTAAGATCACCTGCCACCAGACAGTCCCTGCCCACTGCTTCCCTTGAAATCCGTACAAGCTGTGTGTTCAAACTGCGCACCTGCCCCTGCAGTCCGTGGTTTTCCAGGCTGATGCGGTTTGCCGAAAAGGTAGGAGCATAAACGATATCGGAACCGGCCTCTGCATAGGCTTTCTGAAGTTCTTCGATCACCCGGGGATTCTGGCAGACCCACTGCTCTGTGCACACGCCTCTGGGCATCCCCGCCTTCATAAGGTTGGAACCTGTGGCTCCGTCCAGAACAAGGATTCCTTTTTCTGTCAAATCTCGAAATTCTTTTTTTGTCATATCTTCCTCTCCTTTTCTTCCAGTTTTCTCTTTGCCTTTTCCTCTCTCAGTTCCCTAAAAAAACCGGTCAGCATAGCGCTGCACTCTTCTTCCAGGACACCTCTTGTCACCTCTGCCTTGTGGTTAAATCCATCCATTTCCAGCAGATTAAGTACCGAACCCGCACAGCCTGCCTTTGGATTCATGCTTGCAATAACCACCCGGTCCATCCTTGCCTGGATAATTGCCCCTGCGCACATCTGGCAGGGTTCCAGAGTCACATAAAGCGTACAGCCCTCCAGCCTCCAGTCCCCCAGTTTTTTGCTTGCTTTCCGGATGGCATTGATCTCTGCATGGGAAACAGTATTTTTATCTGTGTTTCTTCTGTTATATCCCCTTGCAATAATTTTCCCGTTATATACGATCACACAGCCAATAGGAACTTCCCTCAAAGCATACGCCTTCATTGCCTGTTTTTTTGCTTCCTTCATAAACTTTTCATCAGCAGTCACTGTTCCAGCCTCCCTGATCCTATTAAGAAAACTTTCACTTTCCCACAGAATAAAAAATGCCAGTCCCTGCAACATCGCACAGACTGGCAGCTGACCTGCAGATGCAGACCTTTCGGGTAATCTCTCCCCGTATGAACTGACGGAGAAGGTGGGGGTTGAACCCACGCGCCGGGGATTAGCCGACCTATCGCATTTCGAGTGCGACCCCTTCACCACTTGGGTACTTCTCCTTATTTCTCCGGATACGTTTCCGTACAGGTTTTATTATATATCCCCGCAGTACCAACGGTCAAGAGAAATATGGTTTTCCGTCAAATCTCTGTAAATCCGGCGTGTCAATAAACCGGTACCAGTATCCGAACCTCCCCGGATTTCTACCGTATCTGCACGCCTCTTTAAAATAAGGGAAGCCGCTCATATTTGCCATGAGACATTCCTGCCGTTCATACACTCCCGGCACTCCCAGCAGATATTTTCCGTCATCCTTTTTCTGCCCCAGCAGCAGATAACCGTACCGGCAGGCACCCCGCCTGAGAAAATTATTATTTGCCAGTCCTCTGTCCCTTCTTCCGAGGCAGTTCAGATCTCTCAGCTGGATTTTTCTGCACTGGACCATCTCTTCATCCCCGCAAAACGAAAGTTCCTGCTGACTGCAGGCAGCAGACTGTCCCTGCAGTTCTTCCCGGATTTCCTCTTTCTTATTGGACCGCCTTCTTTCTGGATTGCCCTCTTCCTCCTCCTCTTCTCTCCATCTGTCCGGCCGGGTTATATCCCGCATATTAGAAGGTTCTCTCTGTGTCTCCCTTCTCCCTGTCTGTCCTGCTCTGGAGTGCAGTTCTGGCTGTACAGATTCCTCCGGCTTTTGCAGCTCTGTTCCTTCTGAGTTGTATTCTGGCTCTCTTTCCCTCTCACTTTCTGTTCCCATTTCTCTTTCTGTTTCTTCTTCCATAGTTTCTTCCGAATCTTCTTCCCCTTCTTCTGGTCCTCTTTTTTCTCTCAGCCTGTCTGGAGATTCTGTTTCCTCTTCTGTGCTTTCCTGTCCGAATTCTCCAGATTCTGTTTCGTACTCATCTTCTTCCTGCCGCTGTGTATTTTCTTCCCTTTTTTCTTCAGGGAGCTGTATCTCATTTATATTCAGCGGTTTATCATCCCAACCGCTTCCATATACTTCTCCTGTTTCCGTCAAAAGGATCAGACCGCACAGGTCATTGAGGCTGCGGCCGCTGCCGTTCAGATTCCCTTCTTCCAGCTCCTGCTCGAACTCCACGGAGTTCCCTGCAAGGTCACAGTACCCCAGCAGGATCCCTCTACATTTTCCTCCTTCTCTGACATAGCCAAAGACAGCGCCATGTACCTCCCCTTTTCCGTATATTCCTGCCAGCTTATACCGGATCCTGCAGACACCGTTTTTCGCTTCCACCCGGATAAAACCTTTTCCGCCGCTTTTCTTTCCCTGCAGATACTCATACACATACGCAATGAATCTTCTATATCCCGACATAATCTCTCTTTCCCGGTTCTTATCCCTAAAATATATGTTGTTCTTTCCAGCTTAGAACCAGATTACTTAAAAGCGTCTGAAAAAAATTGAAATTTTTTTCAAAAAATATTGACAAGATTTTACTTTTTATATATAATATCTTTTGTTGACGCACAGCGAAGCGTGGCTCAGTTTGGTAGAGCGCTGCGTTCGGGACGCAGAGGTCGCGTGTTCGAATCACGTCGCTTCGACTACGACGAAAAGCCAGAAACGTAAGTGTTTCTGGCTTTTTCCTTTTCTTACAGCTTTCCCTTACTGTACCTCGTTTCTGCAGAGACATCTTCTTTTCTCTTACACTTGTTTTTCCCTATCTCTCGTAAATATAAATTAGATTGTTGCTTTAACTATGGATTTCCTCTTTTTCCGGCTATATAATACAATTATCATGAATAACAGATGATGCCCCGGGGCTGCTTCTGCTGTCATGGATGGATAAAGACAGGCACTGCCAGTTTTTATCCGTAATACTGTATTATTATACTGCCGTAGGAGATGAATATTATGAAAAAACCACTTACTTCATTTCAAAAACAGCTGATGCTGGATGAAATTACTTTTTTCAGCCTGTGCAACGACTTTGACCGTTCCAGGATACTGGATAAGGCGCCCATGACTTTTGATGACTTCCGGCGTCTTTCCCTTCTTACAGATTATCTGGAGCTGAAACACCTGAATCAGTTTATCTGGGATATGCATGCCCACAAATTCGCGGATGAGATCGATGAGCTTTACGAAAAATGCACTGCCAACGGCAAAGATATCCCGGGCATGCTCTATGAAACAAAGCAATGGCTGGACGATTTCTGGCAGCATGCTCCAAATACCACAGTTTCTTTCCTGCTGCGGGAAATTTTTTCTGACGGGCTTCCCAGAAACAACAAAGTGATTCCGCGGAACAAAGACTAAAAATTAAGTAGAAAGGAATTGCCATGATCCAACAGTTACCTCAGGAATTTCTCTCCCGCATGGAAGACATGCTTCATGAGGAATATCCTGCATTCTTAGAAAGCTACCGAAATCCCAGGCATTTCGGGCTGAGAGTTAACACCAAAAAAATTTCTGTGGAAGATTTTCTGAAAATCTCCCCCTTTCACCTGACTCCAATCCCCTGGATTGATAATGGTTTTTACTATCAGGAGCAGGACCGTCCTTCCCGGCATCCTCACTATGCTGCCGGACTCTACTATCTGCAGGAACCAAGTGCCATGACACCGGCAAACCGTTTTCCTGTAAATCCCGGAGATTTTGTACTTGATCTGTGCGCTGCCCCGGGTGGAAAAGCCACAGAACTTGGAGCCAGGCTGAAAGGACATGGACTGCTGGTCGCCAATGACATCAGCGCCTCCAGAGCCCGGGCACTTCTGCGCAATCTGGAACTCTGCGGAATTTCCAACACGCTTGTGACAAATGAGACACCGCAGCGGCTTTCCCGGTATTTTCCGGAGTTTTTTGATAAAATCCTGGTGGATGCCCCCTGTTCCGGAGAGGGGATGTTCCGAAAAGACGTGGATGTGGCAAAAGCATGGGATCCTTCGCGTCCTGGATATTTTGCACAGATCCAGCGGGAAATCCTGGTCTGTGCGGTATCCATGCTGAAGCCGGGAGGGAAACTTCTTTACTCTACCTGTACTTTTTCTCCGGAAGAAAATGAGAGCACGATCAGCTGGCTGCTGACCCAGTTTCCCCAGATGCGCCTGCTGCCCATTGCCCCGTATGAAGGATTTTCTCAGGGAGTTCCTCACTGGGGAGACAACAATCCGGAACTTCAGAAATGTGTCCGCATCTTTCCCCACCGCATGGACGGGGAAGGGCATTTTCTTGCTTATCTGGAAAAATCCGGTGATCTGCAGCCCTCTGCGTTTCACTGCCGCACTGTAAAAAAACCTGACAAAATCCAGCAAAAACTTCTGGATGAATTTTTCCGGGATATATCCATATCTCTGGTCCCTGACCGCGTAGAAGTAAGAAACCAGAATGTTTATTATCTGCCGGATACTGATACCCGTGCCTTTCAGGGAATCCATTTCCTGCGCAACGGGCTGTTTCTTGGTGAATTAAAGAAAAACCGCTTTGAGCCCAGTCAGCCTCTGGCTCTTGCTCTTTCTAAGGAAGAGTACGCATCTGTTCTAAACCTGTCCTCCTCTGATGAAAGGACAGCGCGGTATTTAAAAGGTGAAACAGTGACAGTAGACCCCGGAGAGTGCGCCCGTCCCAAAGGCTGGCAGCTTGTATGTACCGACGGCTGTCCCCTGGGCTGGGGAAAACTGGTGGGACAGACTTTAAAGAACAAATATCCTGTCGGCTGGAGACAGAACAGCTGAATTCCAGCAAAAAAGAGGACCGTTTTTTCCGGTCCTCTTTTTTGCTGGTCACTTTTTCTTATTCTTCCGCAGCTTCTTCCGCTGGTTCTTCTGCAAGTACCTGCTCATATTTCTCCAGGATGATATTCTGGATTCTTTCTCTTGTCCCGGAATTGATCGGGTGAGCAATATCCCTGTATTCTCCATCGGTTGCTTTGCGGCTCGGCATAGCAATGAACAATCCTTTCTCTCCTTCGATGACTTTGATGTCATGCACTACAAACTCTTCGTCAATAGTGATAGAAACAACTGCCTTCATTTTTCCTTCTTTGGTGACGCGTCTTACACGCACATCTGTGATATTCATAACCAACCTTCCCCTTTCATAGCCGCCTATTCAGTCGTGCTTTCTGTCTTTTTAGGCATTTGTATTGATGCAGTGCCCTCTGCATTAAAGAACATAACGTTCGTTCTTTTCAATTACTACCTTGATACCATCATCTCCCGAATAATAAGAGTTAGCGCGGATGGTATCCCGGCTTTCTACGATACAGTTTTCAATATGTGTATTATCGCCCAGATATACATCATTAAGGATAATCGAATTCTTGATCACACAATTATTTCCCACAAACACTTTTTTGAAGAGAACAGAGTTCTCAACCTGTCCGTTAATGATACAGCCGCTGGATATCAGACTGTTCTTCACACAGGAGCCAGGATTGTATTTTGCAGGGGGCAGATCATCAATCTTGGTCTGAATACCGGGGTATTCACGGAAGAAATAATTTCTGATCTCCGGTTTCAGGAAATCCATGTTGGTCTTATAATAGGACTCAACCGTGGAAATATTGCTCCAGTATGTATCGATTTTATATCCGTAGATTCTCTTGAGATTCTTATAGCGAATCAGGATATCCCTTACAAAGTCATGTCTGTCCTCACGTCCGCACTTTTCGATCAGTTCTATGAGCTGTCTTCTTCTGATCACATAAATACCGGTTGAAATGGTGGTTGACTGAGTTACCATGGGTTTTTCATCAAACTCTTCAATTCTGCTGTCCTCATTCATTTTGATACAGCCGAATCTGGTGGCATCCTCGCCGCATACATCTGTACATACCACAGTAATATCCGCACGTTTTGCAATATGATACTCCAGAACTTTATTATAATCCAGCTTGTACACACAGTCGCCGGATGCGATCACCACATAAGGCTCATGGCTGCTCTTCAAAAACTGCAGGTTCTGGTAAATAGCGTCTGCGGTCCCCTGGTACCAGAAGCTGTTGTCCGGTGTGATGGTAGGAGTAAATATGAAAAGTCCTCCCTGTTTTCTGCCGAAATCCCACCATTTGGAAGAACTTAAATGCTCATTTAAACTTCTGGCATTGTACTGGGTCAGTACGGCAACTTTCTGAATATGGGAGTTTGACATATTGCTGAGGGCAAAATCAATGCTGCGGTAGCTGCCTGCGATAGGCATTGCAGAGATTGCTCTCTTCTGTGATAATTCTTTCATTCTGTGATTATTTCCGCCTGCAAGAATAATACCTATTGCTCTCATTCTGTCTCACCTTCCTTATTCAATGTTTCTCCGCTTTCCAAAACACCGTCTGGATAGTCTTCCGCAGTGGTCTGTCCTACGATGGCTGTATTCTTTCCAATTTTTACATCAGATGGAATCACTGTATTTTCTCCTACTGTAACCAGACCGAAGGAATATACATTGGGCTTTTCCTTATTTGGAACATCCTCTCCGATACCCATCACTACATTATCGCCTACCGAAACATTTTCTGCGATGATGGCTTTGTCGATCACATCGTTTTCTCCGATAGTACTCTGCTTCATAATGATAGAATCTCTTACCACCGCACCCTTCTTGATGGTAACACCGGCTCCGATAACAGAATTATGTACCTCACCGTAAATCTCCGTTCCATCACTGATGATGCTTCGCTCTACTACAGCATCCGGCGCAATATACTGGGGAGGAATAATATCGCCTTTTGTATAGATCTTCCAAAATTCTTCATATAAATTAAATTCCGGAATAATGTCGATCAGTTCCATATTTGCTTCCCAATAGGAACCCAGCGTACCTACGTCCTTCCAATAGCCGTTGTACTCATAAGCAAACAGCCTCTGTCCTTTTTCCCTGCAGTAAGGCAGAATATGTTTTCCGAAATCACATCCTGACTGGTCTTTTAAAGCGATCAGTGCTTCTTTTAATACCGGCCAGCTGAAAATATAAATTCCCATGGACGCCAGGTTGCTCTTCGGCTTCTCCGGTTTCTCCTCAAAATCTGTGATTCTTCCTGTCTCGTCTGTGATAGCAAGTCCGAAACGAGAAGCTTCCTCCCACGGAACCGGCATACAGGCAAGTGTTACATCTGCCTTGTTGGCCTTGTGGAAGTCCAGCATCACTTCATAGTCCATCTTGTAAATATGGTCACCGCCCAGGATCAGAACATAATCCGGATTATAGTTTTCCATATAAGCAAGATTCTGATAAATCGCGTTGGCAGTACCTGTGTACCACTCTGTATTCGTCTTTTTCTCATATGGCGGCAGAATAGACACACCGCCTACATTTTTATCCAGATCCCAGGGAATACCGATCCCGATATGCGTATTCAGTCTCAGCGGCTGGTACTGGGTCAGCACTCCAACTGTATCCACCCCTGAGTTAATGCAGTTGCTCAGGGGGAAGTCAATAATTCTGTACTTTCCTCCAAATGTCACGGCAGGTTTCGCTACTTTGGCAGTCAGCACGCCTAATCTGCTGCCCTGTCCGCCAGCCAGCAACATTGCAATCATCTTTTTCTTAATCATGCAATCACCTCTTGTATATTCTATGGTTTCTCTATTATAGCACACCGCACCAAAAATGTGAACATATTTAACAATTTTTTTTCGACTTTTTTATTCTTTTTGTGACATTTTACTTGTTTTTTACCTTATCCAAAAGAAAGCACTTTCCATTTCCTTTCTTTTTAGGTATAATCCTCTATAAATACATGTGCTGTTCTTCCACAGTCCAGACATGTAGGGAAAATCCGTTTTCGCGGACATTTTTCCAGAATTTTCCATTAACCTATATAATAAAGAAAAGAAGGGATTTGTTATTATGTATCATATTAATTTTCATAAACCACTCCATATCCATTTTATCGGAATCGGCGGCATCAGCATGAGCGGCCTGGCAGAGATCCTCTTAAAAGAAGATTTCCCTATCTCCGGCTCTGATGCCAGAGAATCTGAATTAACACGCCGCCTTACCTCCTTGGGCGCAAAAGTCTATATCGGCCAGCGCGCTTCTAATATTACAGACGATGTGGAACTGGTTGTTTACACCGCAGCCATCCATCCGGACAACCCGGAATTTGCCGCCGCACAGGAAAAGGGTCTACCGATGCTCACCAGGGCAGAACTTCTGGGACAGATCATGAAAAACTATGACCTGCCCATTGCAGTCTCAGGAACACACGGAAAAACGACCACTACTTCTATGATTTCCCACGTACTTCTGGAAGGAAATACTGACCCGACGATTTCTGTGGGAGGAATTCTCCCCGCTATCCACGGAAATATCCGGGTAGGTGAATCCGAAACTTTTGTGACAGAAGCCTGTGAATACACCAACAGCTTTTTAAGTTTTTTTCCAAAGATCAGCATCATCCTTAATATTGACGCAGATCATCTGGACTTTTTCAAAGATCTTGACGACATCCGCCATTCCTTCCGTCTGTTTGCGGAAAAGCTGCCTGCAGATGGAACTCTGATCATTAACAGTGATATTCCTGACTGGCATGCCATTGCAGACGGACTTCCCTGTCAGGTGCTCACCTACGGTCTGGAAAATAAAGCAGATGCAGAATATACTGCGGAGAATATTTCCTTTGACTCTCTTGCTCACGGCTCCTTTGACTGTATGAAAGGCGATGTATGTATTGGACACTTTACCCTGTCTGTACCGGGTATTCACAATATATCCAATGCCCTGTCTGTCATTGCCCTTGCCATGAAAATGGGAATCGACACAGAAACTGTCCAGAAGGGCCTGCTCCACTTCGGAGGCACTGACCGCCGTTTTCAGTATAAAGGAAAGGTGGGAGGGGTGACCATTATCGATGATTATGCCCACCACCCAACGGAGATCGCCGCCACCTTGAAGACAGCACAAAATTATCCTCACAAAACTCTGTGGTGCGTATTTCAGCCCCATACTTATACCCGGACGAAAGCACTGCTGCCGGAATTTGCTCAGGCGCTTTCTCTTGCGGATAAAGTAATCCTGGCGGATATCTACGCCGCCAGAGAGACTGACACCCTTGGAATTTCCTCTGCCGACCTTAGAGATCTGATCTCAGAACAAGGAACGGAAGCATGGTATTTCTCCACTTTCGACGAAATCGAAGCATTTTTATTAGAAAATTGTATCCACGATGATTTGTTGATAACTATGGGTGCCGGAGATGTGTATAAAATCGGCGAAAATCTCCTGGGACAGTAAAGTTATCCACATTATCCACCAACTTCTCCACATGTCTGTACCCACAGGCATGTGGATTTTTTTGTGTATTAAAAAGTTGACATAATCAGACGGCAATCTTCCCTAAAATCCCTTTATTTTCGACACTTACTGGTTTCCCATAAAAAGTAGTCCACTTTTTTATCCACATTATCCACATTTCCCACAGCATTTTCTCTGATTCCCCAGATTTCTTGCTTTGAAAAAATCCTTATTCTCTTTTTAAAAATTGTGTGCTATACTGAAGCTGATTCTAGAAAGTGTAATTTTATCAAATCAATGTAAAGGACGTTTAAAATGCCACAGTTTACCGTTTACAACAGTTTTCCGGGAGAGTTTACCTTTGTATCCAACCGCTTCCTGGATATCTATATGCCTTCCGCCAACGGCGAATTTGTAAAAATCTATCTCTATCTCCTGCGGAATTGTTCCCGGGAACAGACCCGCCTGGAGCTTTCCTGTATCGCGGACGCATTCAACTGCACAGAGGCTGACATTGTCCGCGCTCTGAAATACTGGAAAAAAACAGGTATCCTGGACGTGTCCTTTAACTCCAGGGGTACACTTACAGATGTGGTATTCTATCCGCTCCCTGCCAAGGGAGGCGATCTTCCTGTCTCCTCAGGCATTCCTGCAGCAAAGGAAGCTGCCGCGGTCAAAGAAGTGAAGCCTGTTTCGGCTGTACGCACCAGCCTCTCTCCCGACAAGCTGAAACAGCTGAAAGGGAATGAAGAAGTCCGCCAGCTCCTGTTCATCGCAGAGCAGTACCTTGGCAAGACTCTGACCAGCACGGACATGGAGACACTTCTGTATCTCTACGACGAAGTACATATGTCCGCGGATCTGCTGGAATACCTGATCGAATACTGTGTTTCCAAAGGAAGCACCAGCATTGCCTATATCAGGACGGTGGGGCTCGCCTGGGCAGATCAGAAGATCACTACCGTAGCACAGGCAAAAGAAGAAACAAACCTTTACAACAAGAATTACTTTACTATATTGAAAGCTTTCGGCATCAAGAACAGGAACCCTCTGGACAAAGAAATCCAGTATATGAACCTCTGGCTGAACCAGTACAGCTTTACTCTGGATATTATCTCAGAGGCATGCAGCCGGACTGTGCTTGCCACAGGAAAAGCAAGTTTTTCTTATGCTGACAGCATTCTGGAAAACTGGTTTAAAAACGGTGTTCACCATTTATCAGACATTGAATCCCTGGACCAGACTTTCCAGCAGAAGAAAATAGCAAAGGCGTCTGCCCAGACCAGACCGCAGCCACAGGCTTCCAGGAATAAATTCAACAATTTCCACCAGCGTAACTACAATATGGCAGAGCTGGAAAAGCAGCTGCTTGGCAAATAAAACCTATCATAAAAGTTTATTTACAGGAGAATTTCCGTGTCTTTAAAAAATTTTCAGTATGACGCATTGATGCGTGCCTACAATCAAAAACAACTCCGCCATAAGCATCAGCAGACAGAGCGGATCCGTCAGGCGGAGGAGAAAATTCCCCGTTTAGGAGAGATCCGCAGAGAAATTGCCTCCCTCAGTTTAAAAAAAGCCCGTCTGCTTCTGGGAGCACAGCAGGGGGAAGACTTTGACTTGGCAGAACAGATCCGGCGCCTGTCCAAAGAACGCGCCGCACTTCTCCAGCAATACGGCTATCCTGCCGACTATCTGGAAATGCATTATGACTGCCCTCTGTGCAAAGATACCGGTTATATCGGATCGGAGAAATGTTCCTGTTTCCGAAAATCTTCTGTGGATCTTCTGTATACACAGTCCAATATCCGTGAGATCCTTGAGACAGAAAATTTCCAGAATTTTACTTTCGACTACTACTCTTCCGACCTGACAGACCCGGCAAGCGGTATGACTTCCCTGGAAATTGCGCATAATGCCTATGACAAAGCCTGGGATTTCATAGAAAGCTTCCAGGAAACTCCTCAGAACATCCTTTTGTACGGAGATACCGGAGTGGGCAAAACCTATCTCACCCACTGCATTGCAAAGGAACTTCTGGACAGATCCTATTTCGTACTGTATTTTACAGCTTTTGACTTTTTTGATCTGCTGTCCAGAAATGCCTTCCAGAAGGACAGGGAGTCTGCCCAGATGGCTTCCTTTATCTATGACTGTGATCTTCTGATCATCGATGACCTGGGTACAGAGCTCACCAACAGTTTCGTCTCGTCACAGTTTTTCTGCTGCATCAATGAGCGGATCATGAACAAAAAGGCAACTATCATTTCCACCAACCTGACCATGGATGATTTTCTGGAAACTTACTCAGAGCGGACTTTTTCCAGAGTTTCCAGTAATTACATCATGTTAAAGTTAATTGGAAATGACATAAGAATTCAAAAAAGACTTTTAGGAGGAAAATGAACATGTCACCAAAAAACGCAACACCTTTAGACTCCCTTCCTGTAGGACGCCTGGGAATCATCCCGCTGTCAAGCTGTAAACAGCTTGGGGACAAAGTCAACAATTACATTGTCAAATGGCGTAAGGACAGGGACCATCAGGAAAAGAACAACCTGGAATTTGAAGGTTACGAAAGGGACTCCTATCTTGTCAAAGCGCAGACTCCCCGCTTTGGTTCCGGAGAAGCAAAGGGCATCCTGGAGGAATCTGTCCGGGGCGATGACCTGTACCTGATGGTGGATGTATGCAATTATTCTCTTACCTATTCCCTCAGCGGACAGGTAAACCACATGTCTCCTGATGACCATTTTCAGGATCTGAAGAGGATCATCGCGGCAGTCGGCGGAAAGGCACGCCGTGTCAATGTCATCATGCCCTTCCTCTATGAAAGCCGTCAGCACAGAAGAACCCGCCGTGAATCCCTGGACTGCGCACTTGCCCTCCAGGAGCTGATCAGTATGGGTGTGGACAACATCATCACCTTTGAGGCACATGATCCCCGTGTGCAGAATGCCATCCCGCTTCACGGATTTGAGACTGTATCTGCCTCTTATCAGTTCATCAAAGGGCTTTTCAAGGCAGAACCTGATCTGCCTGTAGACAGCGAACATCTCATGGTCATCAGCCCTGACGCAGGCGGAACCAGCCGTGCTATCTATCTGGCCAACGTACTGGGTGTAGATATGGGTATGTTCTATAAGAGAAGGGATTATTCCACTATCGTAGACGGACGCAATCCTATTGTTGCCCATGAATTCCTGGGTGCTGACGTTTCCGGCAAAAATATGATCATTGTAGATGATATGATCTCCTCCGGCGACAGCATGCTGGAAGTTGCCGCACTGCTGAAGAAAAGAGGGGCTGCAAAAATTTTCATGTGCTCGACCTTCGGATTGTTTACAAACGGTCTTGAAATCTTTGACAAAGCTTATGAAAGAGGGGATTTCGACAGACTCCTTACTACAAACCTGGTATATCAGACAGAAGAACTTCTTCAGAAGCCATATTATGTAAACTGTGATATGAGCAAATACGTTGCACTGATCATCGACACCCTGAATCACGATGCTTCTATCAGCAAGCTGCTGAACCCGGTAGAACGCATCAATAAACTTCTGGTAAAACACCAGCGTCAGTTAAAAGAAAAAAATAATTAAAACCCGGTTTCTTACGGCGGCATACAGGAACAGTCTGTTTTGTGTATGCCGCCTGTTGTTTTTCATTTTTCCCTGCATTGATTTATGGAAATCTCTTGCTCTTCATTATTTTCTGAATATTTAGCTATTTATTTCTTTTTATAATATGTTTTTTCTTATTATCTCTTATATTTTTCATATTTTTATATTCTTTTTCTTGAATTTTTCAGTTATTAGTTATATAATAATTTAAAGAAAACAAGGTAACGGTTTTATTTTGATAGGAGGTGCCGTTATGAGTGAAAAAATTATCCGTATTCTAAATGTATGTATTGCTGTTTTCGTTCTTATGTATGCGGCATATGTCTATGCTGTAACTTCCAGTATTACGCTGGTTACAGTAATCCTCTTAATCGCAGGGCTGGCACCTGTACTGCATATGTCATGGAACTATCTGAAGATTAAATTAGAAGAATTTGAAAAAAAACATCACTATATGAAAGGCTGAAACACCCCTTTTCGCATCAGTCGGCAAAGTGTATGTAAAACAGGAACTGCCCCGCAGCCGGAAATATTTCTTCCGGACTGCGGGGCAGTTCTGCTGTATAAAACAATTTTTATAATTCAATAACACTGCACGGAATTCCCTTCCCTCTCAATGCCTCTATTTCCCTTCTGGTACAGGAAAATAAGATCACCTGAGTCTTTCTATGTCCAAGCCACAAAAGTGTCTCCAGGAGCCGTTTATCATCATAGAAGGCCAATGTCTCATCCAACAGTACGGGAAGTTCTTCCTCCCGGCACAGGATTTCCGCAGAGGCCATGCGAAGGGCAAGGTAAACCTGTTCCACGGTTCCGCTGCTGAGCTGATAAAGTGGGACCAGTTTTTCTCCGGTGTAAAGGCTGATATTAAAATCCTCATCAATTACTACTTTTTTATATCTGCCGCCGGTAATGCCGGAAAGAATCTCTGACATCTTTTCTCTCAGTGCCCCTCCTGTGGAGTTTTTCATCTTTACCGACAGTTCTCTGATCCGTTTCTCGGCAAGGGTAATACTGTCAATCTCTTTTTTTACAGCAAACACTTCTTCATAGTTTCCTGCAAATTCGTCATATTCCTCCTTAAGATTGGAAAGTTCTGTCTGCCTTTCTTCCAGCTGTTCACGGAAGACCTCAAGCTGCGCACTCAGACGCTGTGCCCTGGCAGCCAGTTCTTCCGCTTCCTCTTTCCCCCAATCTGTCCCCATTTTCTCTTTCGGCAGACTCCTGCGTCCTTTCTTTTCCCTAAAACGCAGTATCGTTTCCACCATAATCTCCGCCGCCAGAATAACCGCTGCAGCTATCACCGGACATTGTCCCAAAAGTACCCCTGCTCCTGCCAAAACAGTCACAAATGCGTACAGACAGATCCGCAGAAACTGGATTGAGGATTTTCTTGTTTTTTTCCTGTCTTTTTTTTCTGTTTCCCGCTCCTTTTCCCTCTCTCTCTGTATACGGTGCCGTACCTGTGCGGCTGCCTTTTTTGCGGCGGATTCTGCCTGTGTATACTCACAGATTTTTTCTCTCAGCTTTTCCGCCTCCCGGCTCTGATACTCCATACTGGTCCGAAGTTTTCCTTCCTCCTGTCTGCGCCGCTCTGAAAGTTCCTCCTGTTTCTTTTCCCATAACTTTCTCCTGGATTTCAGAATTTCCAGTGCTCTCTCCGGATTGATCCGGACATCTCCGGATCCCTGGCAGCTTGTGAGATAATCCCGTATTTCCAGAAGAAGACCTTCTTCTGTGCGGCTCCTTAACTGTCCTGCAGATACCGTATTTCGGTATATCACCTCACTGATCCCCCCCAGAAGCATCTCAAGATCCCCGTCCTCAACAGACAGCAGTTCACCATCGCTCTCACAGTAAAGTCTGGTTCCCTTCGCTCCCGCCGCAAAATTCCGCTCCAGGCAGAAACGCTTTCCCGCGCAGGTAAAAGTCACGGCCCCCTCATACCACCCTGGATTTTCCCAGGGAGTATAATGCGTATAATCGTCTGTTCTGGAAGCTTTTCCTCTCATACGTCTTATTCCGAAAAAGATTCCCTGGATAAAGGTGTGTATGGTGCTCTTCCCGCTTTCGTTGTCACCATATATAATGTTGATTCCTTCTTTCAGTGTGATCTCTTTTCCGGAAAATCTGCCGAAATTTTTTAATACCAGTTTGTTCAGAATCATTGGTTTTCCTCCCCGGCTTCCAGCAGCGCCTCAATGCCATAGTCAAGCGCCTTCTCCTCTTCTTCTGTGATACTCTCCTTTGGAAAACTGCTGATAAACAATTCTAAAAGCGTACCTTCGTACTGTTTTTTCAGCCGTTCTTTTTCATATGCCGGGAAAGTCTTATCCTCTGCCTCGCGGATATTTCCCAAAGCGTACAGATTTTCCGTCAGAAATTCTGTCCCCGGTTCTTTTCTCCCCTCCAGAGAAATGCAGAAAAAGTTCTTCTCCCCCCGCTCTCTCACCGCGGCTTTCACTGCCTGCTCCAGAAGAAACTGTGTGGTATTTTCCGTCACCTGGATCTTCAGCTTTTTATATTCTCTTTTGGCGGCAGGAAGAAATCTTGTCCTAAGTACCCCGTCCCTGTACTCTCCCTGAATATATCCATGAACGCCGGTATCATTCTTATCAATCGGTTCCAAAGCCCCTGCATATGCCATTTTGTCCGGCACAAGCACCTGAGGTTTATGGATATGCCCCAGCGCAATATAGTCAAATCCCCCGCTTAAAAGTTTCTCTTTGGAAAAGGGGATGTGTTTCTCATCGCCTCCGTGGGCAAGCAAGATCTGAAAAGGCTGGCTTCCCCGTGCTTTAATTGGGTCATAAAGAGGTTCTGCGATCTCTTTTCGGTCATAGCTGAGCCCACATACACTGACTCCCAGATCAGGAAATTCCAGAGTCTTCGGTACTGTGTCCCAAAACCAGAATACATTCTGCGCCCAGGGAAATTTCCGGTACGCACAGTTTTTTTTCAGATAGTCATGATTTCCCGCCATGATTACAATTTTTGTCTCCGGTATGGAGGCAAACATGGCATTTACTTCTTTCAGTTCTCTCGCCAGGGGCTGCCGGTGGAAAAGATCTCCCGCAATAAGAAACAGGTCGGCGTGTTCTGCGCCGGCCTGTCTGATCACATTTCGGAAACTTTCCCATATCTCCCGGCTTCTGTCCCTGCTCCAGGGAAAGCCTCTGTCGGGCTCTGCTCCCAGATGGACATCTGCGGTGTGGAAAAATTTCATAGTTCTCCTCAATTCTTATAAATCACAGTTGTTTACAGTTCTCGGGAAAGGAATCACATCACGGATGTTCTGCATTCCTGTCAGGTACATCACGCATCTTTCAAATCCAAGACCGAATCCGGAATGTCTGGTGGAACCGTATTTACGAAGGTCCAGATAAAAGTCGTAGTCTGCTTCGTTCAGCCCCAGCTCTTCCATGCGGGCTTTCAGCTTGTCATAGGAATCCTCTCTCTGGCTTCCGCCGATGATCTCACCGATTCCCGGTACCAGGCAGTCCATTGCCGCAACAGTCTTTCCGTCATCGTTCTGCTTCATATAAAAGGCCTTGATCTCCTTCGGATAATCCGTGACAAATACCGGGCGTTTAAATACCTGTTCTGTCAGATATCTTTCATGCTCTGTCTGCAGATCGCAGCCCCAGTATACTTTATAGTCAAATTTATCGTTTGCTTTTTCCAGGATCTCAATGGCTTCTGTGTAGGTCACATGTCCGAATTCAGAGTTCAGCACATGGTTCAGTCTGTCCAGAAGTCCCTTGTCAATAAAGGAATTGAAGAAGTTCATCTCCTCCGGAGCATTTTCCAGTACATAACGGATCACATATTTCAGCATTTCCTCTGCCACTGCCATATTATCATCCAGATCTGCAAATGCCATTTCCGGCTCGATCATCCAGAACTCTGCGGCATGGCGCGTTGTGTTGGAGTTTTCGGCGCGGAAAGTAGGTCCGAAAGTATAGATATTGCGGAATGCCTGCGCAAAAGTCTCTCCGTTCAGCTGTCCGCTTACTGTCAGGTTGGTAGGTTTTTTAAAGAAGTCCTGGGAAAAATCTACTTTTCCGTCTTCTGTCTTAGGAACGTTGTTCAGGTCCATGGTGGTTACCTGGAACATCTCTCCGGCTCCTTCACAGTCACTTCCTGTGATCAGAGGTGTGTGTACATAGACAAAGCCTCTCTCCTGGAAAAACTGATGGATGGCAAATGCAACCATGGAGCGCACCCGGAACACTGCCTGAAAGGTGTTGGTGCGTGGACGCAGATGAGAAATGGTCCTTAAATATTCCATGGAATGACGTTTTTTCTGCAGAGGATAGTCTGCTGCTGATTCTCCCTCCACGATCACCTCTTCTGCCTGGATCTCAAAGGGCTGTTTTGCCTGAGGTGTAGCCACCAGAGTACCTTTTACAAGAATCGCCGCGCCTACATTTAATTTGGAAATCTCCTGGAAATTCTCCATAGTGTCATGGTATACCACCTGAAGGGTCTCAAAAAAACTTCCGTCATGAAGAACAATGAATCCAAATGTTTTGGAATCACGCACACTTCTGACCCAGCCGCCTACGGTGACTTCTTTGTCCAGGTACTGTTCCCTGCTCTTATAGATTTCTTTTACTGTTGTCAACTGCATGATTTATCTCCTTCTTGTGACAGTGCCTTGACCTGCTCTTATGATTTCTGTCTGGTTTTGGCACCGGAATACTTAACATTGATAATATAGAGATTAGTATAGCTCATTGTTTCTGTCAGTGCAAGGCTAAATCACTATATTTTACCAACGTACAGCACCGGATCACACACTTTTGTGCACTCCGGTGCTGTTTCTCATATTTCATAACAGGAACTGCCCGCAGAGCATACTGTCTCATTCCTGTTCCTGAAGATTTTCTATATAGCAGATATAAACACTGCCGTTTTCTGTAAGTTCTTTCTCACTGTCCTGTCTTCCCTGGTAGCTGGTCTCTCCCGTTGACGGGTCATAGACCGTTATATTATAGGAATCAAAGCCTATGATCAGCTTTGCCTTCCCATCCTGCCCTTTTGCGATCACAGGACGCTGTTCGCTGATCTGATAAAGAATCTCCTCCAGGGTACAGCCATTTAAGCTGACTGCCGTCCCTGTGTCTTTGATACTCTCATTTAACTGTGCCGCGTCAAGGGGCGCGCTCTTTACTGCATCCGGTATATCCTCCAGGCTGATGGACGCTGTGGCTTTTGTATTGCTTCTCTCCCACAGATACTGCTGCGCACGGTTCAGCACCACCCCATATTTTGCATCTGCTGCACGCACAGCAGCTCCGGCATCCGTATAAATTCCTTCCAGTCCTCCCTCGGCATACACATAATATTGTCCTGTACTGGTCTCTTCAATGCTCATGCTCAAAGTATCATCCTGGGCATTCTCCATAAATTTTCCTTCCATCACCAAAGCTTCCTGCGTGGAAGAAGATGCCGAATACTGAAGCGCTGTTATATTTTCCTGCCGCACTGTGGTCTGTGTGATCAGAGAAATAGCTTCTTCCTGTTTGCCCTTTACATTATTCATGATCTGGTCATCCGAAACAGCCACATAACTGCTGCCCTGTTTCTGTACCCGTTTCAGTACCAGAAGATTGTCCTGGACTTCCACGTCTGTGACGAAATATCCCTCAGGCTGGTAATCCTTCACCAGCTCTCCGTCATGATTCTGGATCCTGACATTATACATGACAAACTGGCTTCCGCCGCCTGCAGAAATATCACTCTCTCTGGCAGTTCCATAGATAATATCATCATTAATAAAGCCGAACAGACGGAGCTTATTCCCCTCCTCTGCACGGATCTCCTTTCTGGTGCCGTTTTCCAGATCCATAAAAATGATATTCTTTACTTCATTCCTATCCGTGCTGTCGGTCCATGCCACATATCTTCCGCTGCCTGATACAAAGAAACGGCTGCCGGTAAGCTCTTCCTGCAATGCTGTGTAGGTCTTTTCTTCCATATTGATCTCATAGAGGGTATTTTCTGCTGTCATGTAAAACATGCCCTCTTTGCTCACATAACAAAGCTCTTCCACCTGGTCTTTCAAGAATTCAAAAGATTTGGTTCCTGCAAGAAATATTTTCTCCTCTGACACATTCTGTTCACTGTCATAATGGTAAACTGCAGTTCCTGCCATACCCTCATGAGCTCCCCGGTTCATATATCCATAAACCACATAATCCATATCACCGTTTTCCTCTACGCGCACGATCCGGATATCATGCTGAGCATAGTCATTTCTCTCATCATTGCTTCCTGTATCCCGGAAAGTAAAGATCCGCGACAATTTGTTTGTCTCAATGTTGTATGCCCACAGATCGCCCTGCTGCACAAAGGCAACAACCCCTCCGTCTTCACTGACCACATACTGTACATTTTTATCCGTCACACCCAGATTCAGCTTTCCGTCTGCCGCCACAGTCTGCTCTGCAGTCAGCACCTGCTTTGCGGAACGCCTGAAATCCAGCAGGCGGACTCTTGTCTGGTCATAACGCATACGGTAAAATTCATCCACCTGATAGCGTTCCACCTCTCCGTTTTCATTTTCTGCTGTAATATAATAGGTAATGGAAACACTTCCCGTATTTTCATTAATTTCCTTTATGGAGGGAATTCCCGGTCTGCTGATCTCAGGCGCCAGAAGTCCCCAGGTCAGCATATCAATATCCGCATTGATGTTCAGGTCATTAAAACTGTTGTTCCCGGGGGAATTATCGGATTCCATATACGTGGACAGATCATTCTCATTATCCTTGCTGAACGTCTTTGTGTAAAAACTGTTGACAAATTCCAGATACTGCCCGGTATTTAATCCTGCCCGCTGGATCAGCCTGGTATAATAGTACCAGCTTCCTTCCTCTGTATTCAGAGTAAACACCAGGGAATACTCCTGATTCATGAGAATGGACTTTTTCAGCGTAAACTCTGCTGTCAGCTTCCCGTCTGCTTCTTCCCGGAAGGTTTTAATCTTGTCATTTTCAATGACTTTACTTCCGTCGGAAGTCCTGATCTCATAGACCATGCTGTCAATCTCCTGACCGTTTGGCGTGATACTGACGTGAAGAGTCTTGTCCGTCCCCACAGGAGTCAGGGTATCCCGCATAAAATCTGTCTCCATCTCCTGCGCATATCCGTACATGCGGTTTGTCTCTATGTCATCTATGATCATCGCCATGCAGGGCATGGCTGCAGTCTCCATGTCCGTCTTGTTATCCGTTCCCCTCTGGTTCATCAGGCAGCTGAAAAATGCCACGCCCAGAAGAAACACTGCCAGCAGGACACCTGCCTTTATGAATCTTTTCTTCATTTATGGTCCTTTCTATCTCTCTTGAAACAGCAGCCTCTGCAGAGAAGGAGAAACGCTCATCGCTTCAGCGCAGTCCTCCCATGCTTTTTGCTGCCGGCGGTTTTCCTTTTTCTTTGGATTTTTGACCGCACGGATCAACAGGTTCTTGGGAGTGTGCTCCATATCAATGAACTCCAGAATCTGCGTATCATAACCCGCGCTTTCCAGCATCTGCGCCCGCAGTCCGTCTGTAAGGATGGCTGAGAAACGCTCTTTCAAAATTCCGTACTTTAATACAGGTGCCAGGACTTCATTCTTTACCTGCCCATTCAGCTCATGCTGGCAGCAAGGTACCGAAAGAATGACCGAAGCACCCCATTTCACTGCCTTTGCCAGCGCATAGTCTGTAGCTGTATCACAGGCATGAAGAGTCACCACCATATCTACCTGGTCCGTCCCCTCATAGGAAGCAATATCTCCCTGAAGAAACCTGAGCTTGTCATATCCGTATTTTTCGGCAAGGGCATTGCAGTTTTTGATCACGTCCGTTTTCAGATCCAATCCGGTCACACAGATGTCATACCCTTTTAATTCTTTCAGGTAATAATACATGGCAAAAGTCAGATAGGACTTTCCGCAGCCAAAATCTATGATCTGCACTTCTCTGTCCTTCGGAAGCCTCGGAAGGACATCTTCAATGAACTCCAGGAAACGGTTTAACTGCTTAAATTTATCGTACCGGGCATTCCTGATCTTTCCGTCCCGGCTCATAACACCCAGGTCAATGAGCCAGGGAACCGGAATGCCCTCTTTCAATACATAATTCTTAGTCCTGTTGTGGGAAAGCATCCGGGGGAATTCTTCTTTTTCTTTCCCCCTGACTTCTTTTACCTTAATGGTGATTTTTCCCTTTTTACTCACCAGGACAGTGCCCTGTGCTCTCCTGCTCTCCAGCTGAAGCTGTTTAAAATTTTTCTCCATCTCTTCCTGAAGCTTTGATACCAGGACATCCTTTTCCAAATTTTCATGAAACTCCTGTGTCCCTATGGTCCTGGTCATCTGGAACAGAATTTTGTCCTTTACCTGGACCGGGCGCACCTGCATTTTCAGGGTACCTCCGGATTCCCGCGGATTGCTGATGAGGATCCTTTTTAAGTCCCTGTCTGTATATTTATCTAAAAATTCTTTTATATCTGTCATAATTTCCCCTGTATTTTTTCATCCCCTTGATGTAATCCATTACTATTGTAAAAGTTTTAAGTAAAATCCGCAACCCTAAAAGGCAGAGTTTTAGATTCTTTTTAGACGTTTCCTCCTGCACCGTCTCCGGCACATTTCCTGGCAGAACAGTGCCTGTGTGATTTCTGCCAGACCGTCTTTGAGGAAAATTTCTTTCTCGAAATCCATTGCCTGCATATTTTTTCTGCTTTGAATCTGTCTGCAGATATCCTGACAGGTTCTCTTTACTGTCCACTGATCCGGATACTCGTCATAAAGAAAACTCCCCTCATAATCCAGATGGTCGCAGGCATCCTCCACAGCAGCCTGAATATCTGCTGCTTTTTTTGGATAATAAGATTTCATCAGGTTTCTCTCTCTCTCAAAGGTACCTTCCTCTTCATACAATCTCTTGTTTTGCTCCTCTTTATCAGAAAAATACGGATATTCTGTGGATTTCATAGATCATGCGCTCCCAGATGGACATTTTTTCTCTATTAGATTATTCCTCCAAAGCTGTCCTGGTGAATTTGTCTGTCACAGATCCTGGGGATACTGTATCCCGCAGACAGCCCGGATCTGATCCAATTCTCCCATGATCTTCCTGCTCTCCTCCCAGGGCATTAGAAGACTCTCTGTTTTTCCCTGCCGGATTGCCTCCCGGACTTCCAAAGCTTCATAGTGATAGCCGTTTCCCTCTATGGAAAAGGTTCTTTTCTCCCTAAGAAGCTCTGTGCAGAAGTCGTGGTTTGGTTCCAGTTCATAGATGGTATCCGGCCGCCAGAAATAAGGAATTTCCAGTTCTGCCAGATCTGTCACCAAGACCATCTTACTGTTAACTTTCCGGTTGATGGAAAACACCATATCTGCCAGAGCCCCTCCTGGATAGACTGCCTGGATACAAGTTGAAAGATCCACTGTTTCTTCTGTCTTTTCTGCCCAGGCATGAAGCTCCCTGGGATGTTCTCCCAGCAGATATGCCGCTGTATTCATACCGTAAACACCTACATCCAGCAGCGCGCCTCCTCCAAGCCCGGCTTCCAAAAGCCTGCGGTTTTTCGGATCTGCGGGCCCCCCGAAGGTAATGTGAATGTTGTGGACTTTTCCATAAGTCCCTTTTCTGATCGCTTCTCTTAACCAGCGTACTGCAGGGATAAACCTGGTCCACATGGCTTCCATAAAAAAGACGTTATTCTTCTCTGCCAACTCTAAAACTTCCTGAAGCTCTCTCTCATTCATAGTCACTGGTTTTTCGCAGAGCACTGGTTTGCCTCTTTCCAGACAGATTTTGGCACAGGAGGCGTGCTCCGGATGGATGGTTCCGATGTAGACAGCCTGGATTTTCGGATCCTCTGCCAGTTCCTCATAGGAATAATAATATCTGTCCGCGTGAATCCCATAAGGATTCCGCCCTGAACGGGACGCCAGTGCTCCCACCTTCATATCTGGTACTGTCTTAAGACCTTTTGCAAACTGGGAAGAAATAAAACCTCCGCCTATAATTCCCCATTGAAACATTTTCTCACCTCTCCCTCTGTTTTATTTGGTATTATAACTTATTTTTAGCAGCAATACAGTATGAAACTTCATATGCATGAAAAATTTCAGTAAGCTTTAACCCGGGCAGCACCCTCTTTCTACTGCCGTTCTTACAGAAAGAAAAAAGCATCTGCCCTGCTGACAAATGCTCTTTTCACGATTAACGGACTCTATTATTTTTATTCTCCATCCGCCGCTTTCTGAAGTTTTTTGATCAGTTCCTCAATCTCTTCTGTTGTCATTCCCATAAAGCTTCTGAAAGAACGCAGAGGTGAGTTTTCCAGCATCTTCAGAGACATCTCCGGAGAAATCGCCTCCGTCGCAGCGCTCTCTTTCTCTTCGCTGGAACCTCCCATACTCTCTACAAGACTTTCTGTCATTCCCTGGATGACTTCTCTTGTCCGTGGATTTTCCATGAGCTCACTGACCGTGGTATTCATGTGTATATGCAGGGGGATCTCTGTGGTTGCGGTCACATGCACGGTCTTTGTCAGACGGATATCTTTTGAGGAAGCTGCTGCTATGATCTCGTATTCTCCTGTTGCAGCATACCAGTCATGGATCGCTGTGCAGTACCATGCAAAGCTTCTCTTATCCAGTTCCATATCCACAGTCTTTTCTTCCCCGGGATTGAGGAAAACTTTTGTAAAGTTTTTCAGCTCTTTTACAGGTCGGCTGGCTGCGCCTGTTTTGTCCGCTACGTAAAGCTGAACGATTTCTTTTCCGGCACGGTTTCCTGTGTTCTTTACTTTCAGAGAAACTTTCAGAGTATCGGTATCTTTCATTTCTCCGGATGAAACCTGTAAATCTCTGTATTCAAATGTGGTGTAGCTCAGTCCGTATCCGAACGGATAGCGCACCGGCATTTCTTTTGTATCGTAATAGCGGTATCCTACAAAAACACCTTCCTTATATTCTACTGTCTGTCCGTCGCCCGGGAAATTTAAGTAGGACGGATTGTCGGAAAGTTTGTACGGAATGGTCTCTGCCAGTTTTCCGCAGGGATTGGAAATACCAAACAGCAGGTTTACTTCTGCCTGTCCCACTGCCTGTCCGCAGAGATATGCTTCCAGAATCCCTTTTACATCATCTGCCCATGGCATTTCCACAGGAGAACCATTATGAAGCACCACCACAGTATTTTTCTGAACTTTTGTAATCTCACGGATCAGTTCATTCTGGCAGTCCGGCATTCTCATATGGCTTCTGTCATAGCCTTCGGACTCAAATAAATCCGGCAGTCCGGCAAAGATCACGGCGATGTCTGCCTCCTCTGCCGCCCGGACAGCTTCCTTTAACAGCGCTTGGTCTGTCTTATCCTCCTGGACATCGTACCCCTGGGCATAAGTCACCTCTGTAATCTCTTTTACTGCATCCAGAGCGCTGGTCACCTTGAAGGAATTGATATGGGAGCTTCCGCCGCCCTGGAATCTTGGTTTCTGGGCAAATTTTCCGATAAAGGCAATCTTCTTTCCTTCTTTTGGAAGCGGCAGGATACCTTCATTTTTCAGAAGTACCATAGATTCCTCCGCAACTTTCGCTGCCAGCTTGTGATCCTCTTCTTTGTCGAACTTTCCTTCCTGGCGGTTATCTGTAAATTTAAACACAATATTTAAAATACGTTCCACTGCAGTGTCCAGAACTGCCTCATCCAGCTCTCCGTTTCTGACTGCATCCACGATCTCCTGGTCCGTATGTCCGCCGCTTGCGGGCATCTCCAGTTCCAGACCTGCCTTTAATCCCTTGACTCTGTCATTGACTGCACCCCAGTCAGACATTACATACCCTTCGAATCCCCATTCGTCTCTTAAAACTTCTGTCAGGAGCCAGTGGTTCTCAGAAGCAAACTCTCCGTTGATCTTATTGTAAGAGCACATGACAGTATCCGGTTTTCCTTCTTTTACCGCTGTTTCAAAAGCTCCCAGATAAATCTCTCTCAATGTTCTCTCATCGATTTCAGAAGAGCAGGACATTCTCCTGTGTTCCTGATTGTTCGCCGCAAAATGCTTGATAGAGGTTCCCACGTTTTTAGACTGCACGCCTTTGATATGAGCTGCAGCCATCTGAGAAGCAAGGTAAGGATCTTCTGAGAAATATTCAAAGTTTCTTCCGCAGAGGGGAGAACGTTTGATATTTACTGCCGGTCCCAGGATCACAGACAGGTTTTCCGCCTGGCACTCATCACCGATCCTCTGTCCCATTTCAAAAAGCAGATCCCTGTCAAAAGAACAGGCTGTGGCACAGGCGGTAGGGAAACACACAGCCTTGATACTGTCATTGATTCCCAAATGGTCTGCCTCTTCTGCCTGCTTTCTCAGTCCGTGAGGGCCGTCACTGACCATCACCTCGGGAATGCCCAGCCTTTCTACGCCTTTTAAATGCCAGAAATCTTTTCCGGAACACATGCCGGCTTTCTCTTCCAGCGTCATCTGTTTTACGATTGCTTTTACATCACGTTCCATGAATTTTTCGCTCCTTTACAATCTTTTTGATGACTCTAACCTACCATAATTCTGCAGAAAAAAATATCAGATTTTTGTCATTTTTATTATTTAAATGCTGCCATTTTTCAGGTATAATCATATTAAATTTAAAAATCTGCAGACCAGGACTTTGGGAGAATTTTTCTATGAGTATTTTTGAAAAAGATGATTTTGATTTTTTAGATAAAAAGACCAGGCAGATTCTCCTGGCTTCCAGGGAATCTTTTGTTCCTCATACACCTTACCGCTATGAAAAAAATCTGTTTGAAGCTGTACGCAGGGGAGATCTTCCCCTGGCCCGCAGATGCATGGAGCAGCTTAACACCTCAGGACAGGCAGGCAGGCTGAGTTCTAACCCTCTGCGCCAGGAACAGATCATCTTCATTTCCTACATTACCCAGATCACCAGGGCAGCTATGGATGCAGGGGTAGCTGAAGATCTGGCCTACGCCATGAGCGACAGCTATATCCAGACTTCTGAAAAGTGCACCAAGCTTTCCCAGATCTCCGCGCTCCAGGAAAGAGCTCTCCGGGATTTCATCAGCGCAGTAAAACATAAAAAGGAATCACCCCCTTACTCTAAATCTGTCCGAAGCGCCATTCATTACATGCAGAGCCATCTCCAGGAGAGGATCACCCTGGAGCAGCTGGCAGACGAAGCTGAGCTGAGCACCGGAAGGTTCTCACACCTCTTTCGGGAAGAGACAGGGCTAAGCCCCATGATGTTCCTTCAGAGAGAACGCCTGGAAACAGCCAAATCCATGCTGCTGTATACGGACCGCCCCCTGTCGGAGATCAGCGCCGCTTTGTGTTTTTCCAGTGAAAGCCATTTTATCAAAGTTTTCCGCGAATATACAGGAAGGACTCCCGGCAGATACCGGAAGTCCCAGGAAAATTAAAATTGATTTCATCAGAAAGAATCCTTCTATCCCTCTCTTTCTGGCGGTTTTTATAAGAATGTTTTCTGAGCCTTATTTTAAATAATCTACGGCTGCCCTTTCAATTTCCAGGCATCCTGTATATCTTTCCATAAATTTATCAAATCCGTCCACATCCTCAGAATCCGGCTGAATCTCCACACCTTCCTGCCCGGCAAATACTTCTTTGTCCAGATATTCTTCCAGAGTCTGTTCGTCTTTTTTATTCTTCATATAAGAAGCCAGGATAGCAATTCCCCAGGCGCCGCCTTCTCCTGCTGTCTCCATCACAGATACCGGCGTATCAATGGCTCCCGCCATAATCTTCTGTCCCACGCCTTTGGTCTTGAAGAGTCCGCCGTGGCCCATGATTTTGTCCAGTTTCACTCCTTCTTCTTTCAGAAGGATGTCCATGCCTGTCTTTAAAGCGCCCAGGGAGGTGAACAGATGTACTCTCATAAAATTGGCAAGATTAAATCTGCTCTCCGGTGTACGAACAAATAAAGGACGGCCTTCTTCAAATCCTGTGATATGTTCTCCGGAAAAATAATTATAGGCGAGAAGTCCGCCGCAGTCAGCGTCTCCTTCCAGAGCTTTGTTGTAAAGGGTTCCGAACAGCTGATTCCTATCTGCCTTAATACCAAAAGCTTCTGCGAACTCTCTGAACAGATTTACCCAGGCATTTAAGTCTGAGGTGCAGTTATTGCAGTGCACCATTGCCACCAGATTTCCGGCAGGCGTCGTTACCAGATCAATTTCCGGGTGAACTTTTTTCAGCTCTTTCTCCAGTACCACCATGGCAAATACGGAAGTTCCCGCAGAAACATTTCCTGTTCTCTTCGCCACACTGTTTGTTGCAGTCATTCCGGTACCTGCATCACCCTCAGGCGGGCAGAAAGGAATTCCTGCCTCCAGCTCTCCTGTTGCATCCAGGAGTCTGGCGCCCTCTTCTGTCAGCCTGCCTGCACATTCTCCTGCCAACAGGCACTTAGGAAGGATATCCCGGATCTTCCAGGGGAATCCGTATGACTCTGTCAGTTTATCAAACTGATCCATTCTTTTTTCATCATAATTTTTTGTGTTTATATCAACGGGGAACATACCTGCCACTTCGCCAACACCCAGTACTTTTTCCCCTGTCAGCTTCCAGTGTACATACCCCTCCAGGGTAGTCATAAATTTAATCTGCGAAACATGTTCCTCTTTATTCAAGATCGCCTGGTACAGATGGGCAATACTCCATCTCTGGGGAATTGGATACTGGAACAGTTCTGTCAGCTCCCTGCTGGCCGCTTCTGTCATAGTATTTCTCCATGTGCGGAAAGGTACCAGAAGCCTGTCCTCTTTATCAAAAGGCATATAGCCATGCATCATGGCACTGAAACCTATGGCTCCTATGGTCTTTACCGGCACGCCGTATTTTTCCCTGACATCCCGTACCATGTCCTGATAACTTTCCTGAATTCCTGCCCAGATGGCTTCTTCGCTGTATGTCCAGATGTTATTTACCAGCTGGTTTTCCCATTCATGACTGCCGGATGCAATGGGCTCATTTTTCTCATTTACCAGTACTGCCTTAATCCTGGTGGAGCCCAGCTCGATTCCCAGAGCAGTCTTTCCGCTCATCACCGCGTTTTTGCTGTCTTCCAAACTCATATATAATACCCTCCTGCTTTTCTCACATTCTTATCTATAAGTTTCATTATAATAGTTGTATGGTTGTTATGCTACTTGTTTTTTGAAAAGTGGACGGGCATCAAAAATCTCCGGCAAGATACAGTACAGACAGTTCAGATTCCCGCATCAAGATCCAGTACGCAGTCAAGGTCAATCTGCGTGCCGTCCTCCAGGATAATCTTATGCCGGGCGGCATCAATCTTTCTGATCCTCCCGGAAGTTTTCTGATACACCCCTCCGTCTTTCTTTTTGTCCGGTACAAAATAAGTGATGGTTATCTCCGGCGGTCCTCCCGGAAGTCCGCATGCCATGCGAAGTCTGTAATCCAGCTCTGCTTTTTCTTCTTCTGAAAGTTCCGGCTTCCTGTCTGTGAACCTGGCAGTTTCTCTGATCACATCTCCATAGCCTGTCAGCGCTGCAAAAGGTGAAAACTGAGCCGCACGCTCCGTCATGGACATCTGCGGATGACGGCGGGATACAGGATGGGACAGGTGAAGGATATCATCATAATTCCAGCTTTCCTTTATGTTGCTTTTCATAATGTCTCTTCCTCCTTTTCCTTTATCCGGGGGCTAACGCTCCTGCTCTCAGGCTTTGTGTCCGCCAATCTGGCTGTTCCTGTCTTTTGCAGTTGCCCCTTCCTGAAGGTTCATCCCTTTAAGGATTGCATTTTTTCCATATTTCTTCTTGATATCCAGCATGAGCTGCTGCATCTTTTTCTCTCGTGCCAGATCAGCTTCCTCTTCTTCCTGCTGTTTCTGAAGGGCATCATAATCTGTAAAAAGATCCATCTGCTCAAAATGTACTTCTTTTTTCCTCTCTGTCTCCGGTATCACATGGGCAGCGGTGATATTAAGCCTGCGCACCAGAAATCTTTTATCCACGATCTCATCATACAATCCTGCCGCCGCCTGAATCAGCAGTCTGGAAGAAGAGGCAGGTTCTTTCAGATGGACTGTACCGTGAGCATGCTTTGGAATTTCCCTGCCGTACCGGTCTGTCTTGATCTCTCCCCTATAATTTTTCCGCAGAGCAGGATCTTTCAGATTCTCAATATCATACCCTACCGTCAGTACAATCTGGTCTGTCACAAGTCCTTTATCTACCAGATCCAGTGCCAGAAGATCTGCCATCTCCTGAACCGCCAGTCTGGCTTTTTCAAAAGAATAAGGGCATTTCAGCACCTGACCCGAACCTATACTGCTGCTTTCCGGTTTGTATGCTTTAATATCCGCAATGGTACATGGTTCCCATCCCCAGGCATGGTCAATAAGCAGTTCCGCATTGACTCCGAACATGTCATAGAGAAGCTCTTCGTTGTAATAATCCGTAGACTTCCCCACAGAACACCGGGCAATATCCCCCATGGTAAAGATTCCCTGTGCCTCCAGTTTTTTTGCATAGCCTCTTCCCACGCGCCAGAAGTCTGTCAGAGGACGATGGGACCAGAGAGCGCGGCGGTAAGACATTTCATCCAGCTGGGCAATGTGCACGCCGTGCTCGTCTGCAGGTGTATGCTTCGCCTCAATGTCCATGGCAGCCTTGCACAAAAACAGATTCGTCCCAATGCCGGCTGCTGCCGTGATCCCAGTGGTATCCAGTACATCCAGGATCATTTTCATTGCCAGTTCCCGGGCTGTCATTCCGTAAGTCTTCAGATAGCCTGTAGCATCAATAAAGACTTCATCAATAGAATAAACATGCATATCTTCCGGAGCGATGTATTTCAGATATACTTGGTAGATACGGGCACTGATTTCCATATAGTGGGCCATCTGAGGCGGAGCCACAATGTAGTCCACAGCCAGCGCCGGATTTTTCTTCAGCTCCTCGTCATAACAGGAAGACCCTGTAAGCCTGTGCTCAGGCGCCTTCTGCTGACGCTGTGCATTAATTTCCCTGACTTTCTGTACCACCTGGAACAGCCGGGGTCTTCCCGGAATCCCGTAGGCTTTCAGTGCAGGAGAAACTGCAAGGCAGATGGTCTTCTCTGTCCTGGAGGCGTCTGCAACCACAAGATTGGCAGTCATGGGATCCAGCCCCCGTTCCATGCATTCCACAGAGGCGTAGAAAGACTTTAAGTCAATAGCAATATAAGTTTTTTCAGACATCTGTCTCTACCTCCTTTTCAGGATCATTCCCGCTGTAAAGAAAATTATAACATATTTCTCAAAATCTGCAAAAACTGGCGCGGAAGTATCCTGCATATCACGTTTATCGGGAAGGCGATTACTGTCCTGTGAAACTGAGCTGGTGTACATGGATGAGTCAGAAAGAATACGAATCCGCCTGCAGAAATCCCTTTTGCTATCCTCTTATGCTGGAATATCTGAAAAATTCGCCTTGGGGAAGAAAACAGGGGGCGGAAAAATATAAGCAGCCTGTTCTGAAAAGACTGCATGTTCCAAAATTCCTGACAAAAGTCCAAAAGAAAAAGGATATCCCCGTGATCCGGTTCCTCTGGTTCACGGGGATATCCTTTTGTTTTATTTTCCTGTCTCTATCCAGCCATACTGTTTCCTGTATACAGCTGGTAATATTTTCCTTTCTCTGCCATCAGCTCTTCATGAGAGCCTCTTTCAATGATCCTTCCCTGCTCCAGTACCATGATGCAGTCACTGTTGCGCACTGTGGAGAGCCTGTGGGCAATGACAAAGGTGGTCCTGCCTTCCATCAGCCGGTCCATACCTTCCTGCACCAGTTTTTCAGTTCTTGTGTCAATGGAACTGGTTGCCTCATCAAGGATCAGTACCGGCGGATCAGCCACAGCTGCCCTGGCGATGGAAAGAAGCTGACGCTGTCCCTGACTTAAATTTGCCCCGTTTCCTGTCAGCATAGTGTTATATCCCTCCGGAAGCCTTCGGATAAAGCCGTCCGCATTGGCAAGCCTTGCTGCTGCCATAACTTCCTCATCCGTAGCATCCAGCTTTCCGTAACGGATATTTTCCATAACTGTGGCTGTGAACAGGTTTGTATCCTGAAGCACGATGCCCATGGACCGTCTCAGATCCCCTTTCTTAATCTTATTGATATTGATCCCATCATACCGGATCTTACCGTCCTGAATGTCATAAAAACGGTTCAGCAGATTGGTAATCGTAGTTTTTCCGGCTCCTGTAGATCCTACAAAGGCAATCTTCTGCCCTGGTTTTGCATACATTTTTATATCATGGAGTACGATCTTATCATCCCTGTATCCGAAATCCACCCCGTCCAAAACCATGTCGCCTTTTAATTCTACATAGGTAGTGGTATTGGTTGCCTTATGGTAATGCTTCCACGCCCAGCGTCCGGTGCGTTCCCGGCTTTCCGTCAGATGACCGTTGTCTTCCCTGGCATTTACCAGAGTCACATAACCGTTGTCTTCCTCTGCGTTTTCATCCATCAGGTCAAAAATCCTCTTTGCCCCAGCAAGCGCCATGACAATACTGTTTAACTGCTGGCTGACCTGGTTGATGGGACCGGTAATACTTTTGTTAAAAGTCAGGAAGCTGGCAAGACCGCCCAGGGTCAGTCCTCCCACACCATAAATCGCAAGAATTCCTCCCGCAATGGCGCAGACTACATAATTTACGTTTCCCAGCTGTGCGTTTACAGGACCCAGGAAATTAGCAAACTTGTTTGCATTGTCCGCACTTTCAAAAAGCTGATTATTGATCTCATCAAATTTCTCTATGGATTCTTCCTCGTGGCAGAATACTTTTACCACCTTCTGCCCTTCCATCATCTCTTCGATATAACCGTTGACCTTTCCGATATTCACCTGCTGGTCCATAAAATACTTTCCGGACAGACCGGCAATATTCTTTGTAACAAAAATCATGATACCAAGCATGATAACAGTGATCAAAGTCAGCGGAATATTCAGGATCAGCATGCTGATAAAGACACTGACAATGGTAATCGCGCTGGATAATATCTGAGGAATACTCTGACTTATCATCTGCCTCAAAGTATCAATATCATTCGTGTACACAGACATGATATCTCCATGGGGATGTGTATCAAAATACTTTATGGGAAGACTTTCCATCTTTGCAAACATATCATATCTGAGACTTCTCAGAGTCCCCTGAGTGACGTAAATCATAAGCTTGTTATACAGATAGGCACATGCCACTCCGACAGCATAAAAGCCTGCCACTCTTGCGATAGCCATGGCAAAAGGACCAAAGTCAGGAGTCTCTGCCTGCATGAGAGGAACAATATAGTCATCAATCATGGTTTTCATGAACATGGTTCCCTGCACATTGGCAAGAACACTCCCCACAATGCCTATGAGCACAAAAATCAGATGGATCTTATACTTCTCTCCTGTATAAACAAAAATCCGCTTCAGTATCTGCATGGGATTCTCTACCTTATGTTCCGGCGCTTTCATCATAGCTTTTCTGTTTCCCGGCATTATGCTTCACCTCCTGCTGCCTGGTCAAAGTCTCCGCCGCCCTGGTTCTGGGATTCATATACTTCCCTGTAGATGGCATTTGACTTCATCAGTTCTTCATGTGTTCCAAATCCGTTCACTCTGCCGTTGTCCATAACAATAATCCTGTCAGCCCCTTTTACACTGGAGATCCTCTGAGCAATGATAAGTTTCGTTGTATTGGGGATCTCCTGGGCAAACGCTCTTCTGATCTTTGCATCCGTAGCAGTATCCACTGCACTGGTGGAGTCATCGAGGATCAGGATCTTAGGTTTCTTCAGCAGTGCCCTTGCAATGCACAGCCTCTGTTTCTGCCCTCCTGATACATTACTTCCGCCCTGTTCAATGTAGGTATTGTATCTCTCCGGCATCCTTTCAATAAACTCATCCGCACAGGCAAGCCTGCAGGCGCGGATACACTCTTCTTCCGTGGCGTTTTTATCGCCCCATCTTAAATTTTCCAGGATAGTGCCGGAGAAAAGTACGTTTTTCTGAAGTACCACAGCCACCTGATTTCTCAGAACTTCCATATCATACTCCCGTACATCTCTTCCGCCCACCTTTACACTTCCCTCTGTTACATCATAGAGTCGGCTGATCAGATTCACCAGGCTGGATTTTGCGCTTCCTGTTCCGCCGATGATCCCGACTGTTTCGCCGGAGCGGATCTTCAGATTTATATTTTTCAATACTGGCTCTCCGCTGCCTTTTTTGTAGGCAAACTTCACATGATCAAACTCAATACTTCCGTCCGGAACTTCCATAACAGGATTTTCGGGATTATGCAGATCACTTTCTTCATTAATGACCTCTGTAATACGTTTTGCGGAAGCAAAACTCATGGTCACCATGACAAAGATCATGGAGAGCATCATCAGGCTCATCATAATATTCATGCAGTAGGTCAGAAGGCTCATAAGCTCTCCTGTGGTAAGCTCGTCCACCACGATCATCTTTGCCCCCAGCCAGCTGATGCCCAGAATACAGGCATACACAGTAAACATCATCAGCGGCATGTTCATGATAATGATATTCTCTGCTTTTACAAACATTTTGTATACATTTTCTGCTGCCTTAAAAAATTTATTATTTTCGTAATCTTCTCTTACGTATGCTTTTACCACGCGGATACCTGTGATGTTCTCCTGCACACTGGCATTTAAATCATCGTACTTTCTGAATACCTGCTGAAAATACTTGGTAGCGCGGCTCATAATAAAAATAAGACAGGCACCCAGAGCGATTACCGCGATCAGATAAATACTTGCCAGCTCCGCATGGATGGTGAAAGCCATCACCATGGCGCACAAAAGACTTGCCGGAGCGCGGGTAAACATACGCAGAAGCATCTGGTATGCCATCTGCAGATTCGTTACATCTGTAGTGAGACGGGTGATCAGTCCGGCTGTACTGAACTTATCAATATTAGAAAAAGAAAAGTTCTGGATATTGTCATACATCGCTTTTCTTAAATTCCTGGCAAAGCCGGTGGAAGCCCTTGCCCCATATTTTCCTCCCATCATACCTGCCCAAAGACCGCACAGCGCCAGCACCGCCATGGCTGCGCCTACTTTACAGATATGCCGGATATCCCCGGTCTCCACGCCTTTGTCTATAATGGATGCCATGAGAAGCGGTATCAGCATCTCAAAAAGTACCTCCAGTATCATAAATACAGGCGTCAGAATAGAATCCCTCTTGAATTCTTTGACCTGGGCAGCCAATGTTTTCAGCATAAAATCACACTCCCCTTCCTTCTGGTTTTCTTCGTTAGTATCCGAACCAACGGCTGCTGTTTTCATTATAGGAAACATAAATTTTAATGTCAATTGGAAACCAATAAGAAGTTTTGAATGGTATTCCAGATGCAACCGCAGCGCCAGAGTTCATTCCCCAAAAGGCTGATCCCGGATCACCGTCATTGCGCACATAAAAAAGAATCCCATTGGACTCAGGCTGTATAAGACCTGTGCTTCCATTGGGATTCTTTCTTTTCTTTTTATTCCTGGCTGTCTGTACTGAAAACTGCTGTCTCCACCGGTTCTGCACCCAGATATTCTTCCAGGGTGATATCCTGTTCTGTAATCTCCTTTGCCGCCTTTTCTCCCACATACCGATAATGCCATGGCTCAAAGATTACTCCTGTAATCTCACTTTTGTTTACCGGATACCGAAGGATAAATCCATATTTCCAGCTGTTTTCCATCAGCCATTTCTGTTCCGGAGTATTCATCTGCTCATCGTCCAGCTCCTGGTAATCATGGGAGACAATATCCAGCGCAAGTCCGATCTGATGCTCGCTGGTTCCCGGCTTTGCCACCACAGTTGCTGCCTCTACGGCTGCCTCTTCCTCCGGAATTCCCTCTTCCTCCATAACTCTGGAAATCTTATTTTCATACAGAGAAACCTGAGTATCCCAGGCACGAAAGGCAGAACAGATCATGGGATTAAGCCCTTCCGCACGGGCATCTTCAAACATTTTTGCCAATGCATCTACAATCCGTGTATCTACCTGATACCCCTCTGTATCCACAGTTTCCTCTGTCACTTCCGGTACATCTGCCTCAGTCATGGGGTTGTCCGCATTTACCAGTTTTAAATACCACTGATTTTTTTCACTTTCTTCTGCAAGCTTTAATTCTGTTCCTGCTGCATCAGCCTCTTCCTGCACCGGCTGTTCCTCTGTCTGCCCGGAAGCGGTACTTTCTTTGTCTGTTTCTTTCTCCTGTTCCGCATAAGTTTCCTGCGAAATTTTTTCTTCTTCTTTTTTATCAAAATAAAAAACTGCTGCCATACAGCTCATGCAGACCAGTACCGTTGCCAAGGCTACTCTTCTATTTCTCTGTCTTATCCTGCGTATGCTGCCTCTGCGTTTTCTTGTACTCATATTGTCATCCTATCTTGAAATCTAACTTATTATACTACGCGCGCAGGGATGGAAGCGACGCCTCCGGCGGCATTTCCTTCCCAAGCCGAAGGTCCCGGTATCATCTTCGCGCAGTGAAGCAGGGCGATCCGCGCCCTGGATTGCACCTCCGGTGCAATCATTATACTACGCGCGCAGGGATGGAAGCGGCGCCTTTGGCGGCATTTCCTTCCCAAGCCGTAGGTCCCGGTATAATTCTTCGCGTAGCGAAGCAGGGCGCTCTTCGCCCTGGATTGCACCTCCGGTGCAATCATTATATCATCTTTCTTTCCGGATTTCCTTATAATATTACAATTTTTTTAATTTTTTTATACATATATATTATAAATTATTTCCTCTTCTGCGTATATTATGCAGAATTACCAAATATAACAAAAACAATAAAGGGTTATCAGGATAACCCAACATATTTTTGATTCATTATAGCAGGGACAGATTACACTTACAAGAAAAAACAGTGCACAGCCTCTCCCTTCCTAAAAGAGTTCTGTACACTGTTTTCTTTATTTTCCCGTAGAATCTTTCTCTACGATTTTATATCCCATTTTCAGTTCTTTGCACACGGGTGTTTCACTGGTCTCCAGAAGTTCTGTCAGCATGAATGCTGCTTCTATTCCGCTGGTCTTATAGCAGAAGTGCACCGTTTTCAGCCGTGCAATCTCGTTGCTGGTCACCTTTCTTCTTCCCTTCTGACGATTAAATATCCCAAACGCTTTTCAGCCGGATTCCCTCCGGTGTTCCCCGTAAAATTTCTACTGTCCTGCTGTCTCCGTTTAAGTCAAAATAGTTATCTGACAGCACCAGATCCTCATTTTCATTCAGGATCTCCACGCTCTTCGCATAAGTACAGGCGCTGACTGTGATCTTATTTCCCTCCAGTTTGTAAGTAAGCTTCGGATCCTCATAACGGAAATATTTCGGATAAGAAAAGATTACAGTTCCTTCGGAAATCCGTTCTCCCTTTTCCCATGCCTCATAGCTGACATATTCACTGAACACATCCACATCCGGAAGTTCCACTTTGTCCAGCCATACACTGGAAAGCGCCGGAACACTGATTTCTTTTTCCTCCCCGCCAAGTATTTCACCCTTGGTGTTTCTGAGATTCCATTTTACCAAAATCTTCCTGTCCTTTAAGGTTTCATTGGTCACATTAAGGCGGATGGATTTTTCAAATTCAAAATGCTGACGGTTCATATTCGCCTCCTGGGTCATCCAGCTTTCCTCCTCACAGGAGATCATCACCGGAGCAAAAAAGCGTTTCGCATAATAATGCAGAGCTTTCCATCTGCCGCAGTAATCAATAGAGGACCAGGAGATTACCGGCCAGCAGTCATTCAGCTGCCAGTAAACTGCACCCATACATCTTCCCCGGTTTCTTCTGAAATGCTCCACCCCGTAGCGGATGGCATCTGCCTGAAGAAGCTGGGATGCATAGATCAGGGTCTTAAAATCCATGGGATAACGGTAAGTCTGCTGAAGATAATTCATGATTTTTCCGTTCGCCCCGTAATTTCTCTGATGCTTTTCCATTATATAGGAGAAAATATTCTTATCTCTTGGATCATCCGTAAATTCATCTATTGTCTTTTCACTTGGAAATGCCTGGAAGCCAAACTCAGAAGCATAGCGGAAAAAGAATTTCCTGTACTCTGAGAACGGCCTGTTTCCATGCCATACTTTCCAGTAGTGCACATCTCCCCTGTCAGGATCATTGGGATTATCAAAGGAGCCGCCTGAAGAGGGACTTGCAGGCCAATAGAAAGTCTGGGGATCGTATTCTCTTAATACTTCCGGGATGATCCTCTCATACATAAAAAGATAATCACGGACTTCTGTAGGCTTGGTCACCCAGCATCTTTCATCTACAAACATTTCCATCTCATTATTTCCGCACCACAGTCCAAGAGAAGGATGATGGCGAAGACGTTTGATGTTATCAATAAATTCCTGCCGGATATTCGCCTCGAATTCCGGAGTCAGTTCATACACGGAGCAGGCAAACATAAAGTCCTGCCACACCGCCAGTCCCAGCTCGTCGCAGAGATCATAGAACCAGTCATCCGGATAAAAGCCTCCGCCCCAGACACGGATCACATTATAATTGGCCAGTTTACAGTCTTCTAAAAGTTTCCTGGTCTTCTCCCTGCTCCGCCTTCCCAGAAGATGATCTTCGGGAATATAGTCCGCTCCCATGGCGAAAAATGTCTTTCCATTGATTTCATGGGCAAAGCATTCTCCCCACTGGTCCTTTTCAATCTTCATGGTCATAGAGCGCAGTCCGATCCGTCTCTTCCAGGAATCCACAGGCTTCTCATCTCTGCAAAGCACAGCTTCGACCTCATAAAGGGGCTGTTCTCCCAGCCCGTTGACCCACCAGAGCATAGGATCCTGGATCACAAGGCTTCCTTCTCCATCCGGGGACAGAACTGTCTCATAGATCTTTCCATCCGGCGAAGTCACCTTCATACAGCAGGTATAGCTTCCCTCTTCTTCCATAGAGTAATCTGCGTCAAAATGAAGCGTACATATCCCCTCTTCATGTTCCTGGCGGATATAGACACTGTCGATCTCCCCGCCTTTCACCTTACACAGAAATACCGGACGGAAAATGCCGGCATCGGGAAGATGAGCGCCCCAGTCCCATCCAAACATATAATGGGCTTTTCTCAAATGCATGAATCCCTCAAAGGTATCATCGTTTCCAATGTTTCCGTATTTCTTATAAGCTTCTGCAATATATTTAAGAGGAGAATGAAATACTACCTTCAGTACATTTTCTTTCTGTCCTTCCAACAGGTCTTTCACTTCATATTTCCAGACTCTGTGCATATTAAACGGCTCTCCCAAAAGTTTTCCGTTCAGATAAACAGAGGCTACTGTATCCAGTCCTTCAAAACGTAGGTATACCCTGGAGCAGCTTTCTGTCTCTTCTTCCGAAAATGTACATTCATATTCATAGTCATCTTCCATCAGAGCACAGATCTTATCTTCGTTATCCTTCCAGAAAGGATCTTCCATATTCCCGTTTCTCAGAAGATCTGTATAGACAGTCCCGGGAACGATTGCTTCCTGCCACTGGGACTCTCCCACGCGGCGCATTTTCCAGTTTTTGTTCAATTCTCTTTTTTCCATAAATGTCTCCCTTTTTGTCTCTTATTCCCATGAACCCCGGATCAGGCAGACAGCTGTTCAGCCTTTCCTCAGGTTTTCTGCTTTTTCTTTTACTGTCTGCAGCTCATCTCCCTCCAGAATCGTGATGGTAAGCTGTCTTTCCTCTTTCTCAAAGGGCCGGATCCTGTGGAGATCCCCTCTTTCTTCATGGTATCCTCTGCCGTATACACTGGAGTTTGCAGGTTCAAGGCCGATGACATAGTCTCCGCTTGCCAAAGATTTCCACTGCATGAAATAAGGCAGATTCTTCTGATTAAAGCTGAGCTGGATGCCCAGACCCAGCTTCTCATTGATCACTGCCGCAAAGGTATTTCCCTCACTGTCAGCTGCCAGCTCATGGAGAAATACATACTCCGGCTCGTTGTCCACAGGAGCTTCCATGACAGAATATTTCTCTGTATGAGGCGCCGCTGCCTCATCTCTCGGCGTTACTTTCCTGGTTGGCAGGATAATCCGCGCGCCTTCATCGAGAAGTGGATAGCCCACATTGAAGTGATAGAGAAGCATCGCAGGTTCCTCACGAAAGCCCTGGTTTTCTATGGTATCCCTGATTACGATCTCTTTTCCCGGAAACTGTGTGGTAATTTCGCGTTCCAGCACCAGATTTTCTCCGAACAGCTCTGCTTCCCGCATCTCTCCCCGGATGCTCATACGGTAGGAATCTCCCTCCCATCCGGTATACACACCTGTGTGCTCCGCCGGAGTCGTACGGATCCTGCCATGCATGGGATAGCTTTTGTCCCCCTCATAAGGTGCACAGATATTCTCCAGACCGCAGGTGAACATCATGCCGCCCATGATACTTCTCTGAGCTTCGCTGCCATTGGTGTCATAGTGATTTCTCCCCTGAAGCCCGGGCTTGGAGAGAAAATTCATATTGATCCCCTTATAGGAAAGTTCCGCCAGATCCATACATTTATCTTTCATTACAGTAAACTGCAGAGGTCCGTTTTTCACCTGCCAGGCTTCCATGCCTTTTGCTCTGCCGTCCCCGTATGTTACACTTTTTACATCAGCTGCCTGCTGCAGGCTTCCCATCCTGCGCAGGATCTCCTGTCTGTCCATATTCGTCTCCTCCTATACATTTACAGGGCTGTCGCATTTCACTATCCCATGAATGCGGCAGCCCTGTACATCTGGTAATCTCAGCCCTGCAGACTGCTCTTACCTCTTATTTTATTTGCTTGCTTTCCATTCGTCAATCTGTTTCTGCATTTCATCGATAACATCCTGAACGCCTGTTGCTTCCAGCTTCTTTAATAGCTGTGGAACATATTCGTCCGGATCAACGCTTCCCGTATACAGAGATTTTCCGAATTCGTCCAGTACGTTTCTGAATCCGGCAATCTGTGTGCTCACCGGCTCCAGGTCAAAGTCGAATCCAAAGGAAGGAGCCTCCTGAGAAGCATCGTTAAATTCCTTGAATTCTGCCCATTTGTCAATAGATTCATTGTCCAGTACATAAGTATTGAACAGTCCGCCCTGTACCCAGTATGGAACAGAGTAGTCTTTCTTCTTCTCTTCGATCAGTTTTACCTTAAAGTCATAAACGTATGGCTTGCCTTCTGCTTCTTTTGCTTCTGCTTCATCCACTTCTACTTTTTCCCAGTGAACGCCTTCAATACCATAGTTCAGCAGGTTTCTCAGATATTCGTCTGTATTGATCAGGTTAATCAGTTCCATAGCTTTTTCCGGATGTTCGGAATTTTTGTTAATAGCTGTCAGCGCACCGCGGGCAGAGGCATTCGTAATCTGTGTGTCCATGATCTCTGTGGCAACCACTTCGTAACCTCTACCGGACATTCCACCTTCGACTGGAACTGTCCCTGATACCGGTATTCAAATAGTTCCAGATACTGTTTACAGTAATCCAGTTCCTGCCCCAGAGTGATCACATCTGCTTCTTTCAGCTGGCTCCGGAACAGTGTTACCATACTGTACAGCATCTTCCCCACTTCCCGGTCCCCGTTGCAGATCGCCTTCATGCGGATTGCCTCCAGGGTATTATAGAGAAAATGTGGATTGATCTGGCTCTGCAGCGCCTGCATTTGGGCATTCTTCCGCTCGATCTCCGCCAGATAGCTTTTCTGGATATAAAGCTGCAGCCTGCTGCACATTTCATTGAAATTCTCCGATATCATATCCAGTTCATCGCCTTTTTTCTGATATTTCAGGCGAACAGATAAATCACCTGTAGTAACCTGATTCATAGCGCCCAGAATATTATTTACTCTTCCGGTCAGCCTTCTTATATAATAGCTGATGCAGATAATTCCAACCGCAGCAGTAACAAGCCCCGTTCCCAGGATTGCCAGGAAGGTGGACCAGGAAAGCATTGCTGCCTCTCCTTTATCAAAAAAAGTGCAAATATGATATTCTCCCGAATTTTCCCTCAGGACATAATAGTTCTCGTCTTTTAAGATCTGCTCCAGATTGCTGCTGTCAGTCTGATAAACCGGCGGGTCATAATTCAGGGTCACAGCAAGGTTTCCGTAAGCGGCAGCATTCTCCATCCGCTTAAATGCCTCACTGCCGTCGAAGGTAAAGATAATATTCCCCACCTGATTCATGCTGGAAGGGTCATTGATCTCTCTTACCACTGTGATCTTCCCCTCTTCCCCGTACTTTCCCTGGTCGATCCCCTGCTTTCTCATTCTTCCGTCCTTGCCGGGATGAAAAATATTCTGAGGATAACATTCTGTCAGTTCCATGTCGCTGTACGCCAGAAGCTCCACTTTTTCCAGCTCTTTATATGCCTGAAAAGCTCCACTCACCATATTGTGGATTCCTTTGTATGCATAGCTCCTGGATGCAGAATACCGGTCCAGGCTGAAATTCTGGTAGGCTTCCGGATCCAGAGAGAAATATGCCAGAAGGTCATCCAGCTCTGAGGAGGAACGATACAGATCCTGATACAGATAATCCGACCTCTGGATCATCTCGTCCACATAATCTGCCGCTTCTGTACACATCCGTTCCAGCTCGTTTTCATTGGTCAGAAGTGCTCTTTTTCTGGATGCTGATATGAAGTACACAACCAGCGCAGATACAATACACAGCACAATGGCCGTGTAAGTCCAAAACAGCTTATAGTAAAGCTGCATGGGCTTTTTCTTTTCCATCTCTCCTATTCTCCTTCCCAAAGTACAGCAAAAAGAGAGCTCATAAATGGCTCTCTTCGATTGCTCTTTGTATTCTTTGATGCATAAATGTTACCATAAATCCATAGATACTTGCAATAAATAAAATAAAAGTTCCCGCTTTAATTTCCAGCAGCATTAAAACAACCGCCAGCATTGCCGTATTCCCCAGGGTGTTCACCGGACGTGTAACCGTCAGGACTACTGAACCCCTAATAATCTCTCTGACTCCCATCTCATACCTGGATGCGAGAAGGTACAGATTGGGAGTGATCAAAATCGTTCCCACAAAAAGAATCAGGAAAAAGATCATAAGGGGCAGCACAGGAACCTCAACAGCAAAAAACTCCACATTTGTCCAGAAAACCCAGACAGCCGCAGCCTGTACAGCTGCCACTGCCATCTTTCTGCCCCAGCAGTCTGTATAGCCTGTCCGGTAATCTTTCCATGCCGTAGTGTCTGTCTTATGAAGAACCCGGTTCATGGAGAAAAATACGCCGCACAGCGCCGGCCCGGCAAATACGGCACAGGCAAGAAACAGCGGAAGACAGGTGCGCACCTGGGAGATTCCTACAAACAGGAAAAACAGCAGTACGGGAAAATTGGAGATCAAAAAGAAAAAGTTGATCTTCAAAAAGTACAGAATCCTGTCACATGCATTTAATATTTTCTCGATATTAAGGATCTCTCCCAACATGGCGCTACCTCCTCATCTGCCGCATGTTTTATAATTCAAATAAAATGGTCTTGATCTCAAATGGGTGAAGCTCCAGAACAACCTGGTCCTTTCTGATTGCTTCTGCCGGGCGTTCCCTTAAGTCGCCCTCTGCCCAGCCTTCATATGAGAAGGACGGTTTCACTTCCACTTTCTGTCTGGAACCTGCAAAATCATGGAAACGAACTACCAGATATCTGCCGTCTTCAGATTTCTTCACCGCGTCAATTTCAACCTGGCTGTTATCCACAGCAAAGAAGCTTCCGCAGCCTTCTTTTTCCGCTCCCTTGACCACATCCATAGGATTATTTAAAGCATGAGCCTCTTCCACGACCCTTCCTTCCACAAAATCTCCGGTATGAGGAAGAAGAGAATAAGTAAACTCATGTTTTCCCAGATCCTGGATATGATCCGGCTGCAGACCAGAACGAAGAAGGGAAATCCTCATCACATTGTCTTTGATGTCATAACCGTACTTGCAGTCGTTTAACAGTGCCACACCATAGTTTCTCTCGGACAGATCTGCAAATCTATGTCCCACAGACTCAAAGCTTGCCTGATCCCAGCTGGTATTCCAGTGGTTTGGACGGCGTACATTTCCATACTGAATATCATAAGTTGCATAAGTGCTTCTTACATCCACCGTGAAAGCTGCTTTTAAGAGCTGCTGTCTTTCCTGGAAATCCACATCTGTCTTAAAGTCGATTCTTCTGTCTGTTCCGTACAGGATCATATCCTGGGCAATGACCGTATTCATATAATTCCATACCATATGGATCACCAGTCTTAAAGGTCCGCACTGAGTCACCTCAAAGCTTGCCAGATCTGTGACCTCACGCATTTTCTGCCGATAGAAAATATCAATATCCCATGCGTCATTGTCAATAGGTTTGTCTTCAAACATCTGGAGCACATTGCCTCTTTCTCCCGGAGCAAGTACTTCCCTGCTGTTTGTCTTATCATACAGACGTGTGATCTGACCGTAATCATTCAGGGAAATGGAATAAAACGGTGTCTCAATGTTTCTGCCATTTACTGTAAAGACACTGTTTTCTTCTTTCTGCTCTCCTTGATTTAGGAAAATAGTCTTATATCCCATTGCCGGAATTGTGCCTGCCTGCACATAGCTTATACCATCCGCTTTCTGAGAGGGAAGAAGATTGCCCTCCCCGTCAGTATAAGTGCCTGCTTCTCCGCATGGTACCGCAACGATCTCATCTAAATCCCATCCCGAAGCATTATAAACAGTGAAGCTGTTCTCTTTCTTTTCCAGTGCGCTCTGTGTATAATCAGCAACTACGCCTTCTGCGATTTCTTTTACCTTTTCATAGTCTCTTCTGGAATCCTCATAAACTTCGTGGATAGAAGAGCCCGGGATAATATCATGGAACTGATTGGTAAGGATCATTTTCCATCCTTCTGTAAGTTTTTCCTGCTCTGCATTTTCCAGATTTCCTGCTTTTACAGCTCCCATTGCAGTCATCCATTCCGCTTTTCTGTAAAGCAGCTCCATCTTACGGTTCATGCGCTTGTTATATCCCTGGCTGGTGTAAGTTCCTCTGTGATATTCCAGATACAATTCTCCATCCCATGTATGCACATACTGGTCTGTGTTCTTCACAGTTTCCTTTAAGTTTCTGAAGTATTCTCCTGCTGTAGAAGTCTTCAGCTGGGGAAGTCCCGGAATCTTGTCGATCCTTCTTCTTGCCTCCAGCAGATCACGGTTTACACCGCCGCCGCCGTCTCCATAGCCGTAGGAAATCAGCAGGTCTTTGTTCATTTCTTTTTCACTGTATGCTTCCCATACACCCTTTACTGTCTTTGCTGTCAGCAGTCCATTGTAAGTGTAGAACCAGGAGCCCGGTTCGCCCCAGGGTTCCGGCGTGGTGATAAAGTGGGTCAGCACCTCTGTACCATCCATCCCCTTCCAGTGGAAGGTATCATGGGGCATGCGATTGTACTGGTTCCAGCTGATTTTTGTTGTCATGAACATATCAATACCGGACTTTTTCAGGATCTGAGGCAGAGCCCAGGAATAACCAAACACGTCTGGCAGCCATAAATATTCTACCTCTTTGCCGAATTCATCTTTAATAAACTTACTTCCGATAAGGATCTGACGTGTCAGGGATTCACCGCTTGTCAGGTTGCAGTCAGCTTCCACCCACATACCGCCGTCTACTTCCCAGCGTCCTTCTTTCACACGTTTCTTGATCTCTTCATAGATTTCAGGGAAATCCTGTTTTACATATTCATATAACTGGGGCTGTGTCTGCAGGAAAATATATTCCGGGAACATCTCCATCATGCGCAGTACAGTGGAGAAAGAACGGGAAGCCTTCTCATGGGTATGTTTCAGCCTCCAAAGCCACGCCATATCAATGTGGGTATGTCCCACACAGCTTACATGGATGGGTGATTTCTTGTCCATAGCATTGATCTTTTCATTTAAAAGGTCATCCGCCTGGTGAACGGTATCATAGAACACCTCATTTCCCGGATAGGACCAGTCAATGCAGTGGCATGCTTCATCCAGAGCAATCCTCAGATCGTATTTTATCGGATTTCCTTCTTCCAGATTATTGATGGTATCCAGGATCAGAGATCCCATATAATAAAGGTCATCGGTCTTTTCATCCAGCCATGCGATAGATGCCTGGCTGATCCTGTGCTCCTGCTCTGTCGGCACGCCGCCCCCTTCCAGGCCAGACCACAGACGGAAGGTAAGGCTGATGGTCTGTCCGTAAAGTTCTTCCGGGAAGAAAACTTCTTTGTGGTTTACATCTACTCCCTGGTAGGGCTTTCCATTGATGTAGCACATTGCCTCAAATCCGGAATTATTTCCCGCACCGGTCTTTCCGAAATCGAAAATCCCCACTGCTCTTTTCCCTTTCCACTCTGACGGAATGCAGATTTCTTTATGCATCCAGAGATAACGGTCGCGCCCTGACCAGCGGTCTCCGGTTTTTATCGTCTCCCAATTTTCAAAATTTACAGGAACAATGGGATTTACCACACCCTGTTCATCTTCGCATACAGCGAACTCTTCTAATTCTGTTACTTCTCTATATCTGTATTTTTTTACTTCTGTGATTCTGCGGTCTAGTTTTCTGTCTGTTAAAAACATCTGTGTCATAGGATCCTCCTGTTGTGTTCTTTTCTTTTTGGTCATTTCCTGTTCTTTTCTGTTCTTAATTTTCAGCTTTATTATACCGGAACTTTTCCGGTGTCACAATTTTCGATTTTCTATGTTTAATGCACAAATTCTAGAACTGTAAAATCAAAACTGAAAATTCTTCCGGCACTTTTGCTTACACACAAAAAATGGCTGCTCCAGAAATCAGACAAGTCTGGTTTTACCAGCTTATCTGTTTTTGCAGCAGCCGTTTTTACTGTTTTTTGTTATGTCTATTGTCTATCCATAGTTATTTGCTATCTCTCCAGCCTGTATCCGAAATAATCCAGGAACAGCTCGACATACATAGCATTTGCCCAGGAGAACCATTCCCTGGTATATTTTGTATCATCATCCACATGGAATCCTTCGTGCATCACGCCTTTTCCGCCTGTGGTGTCTGCCATGTTTTTGAGAATTTCAAGCTTTTCTTCTTTGTCTTTGCTGGTCAGTCCCTGCATTGCCATGGCAATGTGCCAGATGTAACTGGAGGGAGTATGAGGGCTGCCTATTCCGCTGGCTTTCCTTCCTTCATAGTAAAAAGGATTGGCACTGCTTAAAATCAGTTTTCTGGTGTTCTCCGCAATATCCGGATCCGCAGGATACCCCAGATAATCCATAGCAAGAAGGCTTGGGACATTTGCATCATCCATAAGGTTGTACATACCGTATCCGTCTGCCTCATAAGCATAGACCAGACCAAATTCATCTGTAGCGGTCCGCCCTTCCTGCTCAATGGCACTGTGTACTTCTTCCTTCAGTGCTCCTGCGGCAGCTGCCATCTCTTCGTCCCCGAAAATAGATCTTTCAATCTCTTCCAGGTATCCCAGAGCTACTACTGCGAACATATTGGAGGGAATCAGATAACCGTAGGTGCATGCATCATCGCTTGGACGGAATCCTGACCAGATCAGCCCGGTGCCGGATTTTACCAGAGCGCCTTTTCCTCCTCTGGAAAGGGTGTCTCTGTAGAAACAGTTACCTCTTAAGAACCGGTATGCGGAATCCTCCTCATGGTTCTGTTCCGTGCGGAACACTTCCAGTATCTTTCTGGCTCCTTCCTGGAAATCTCCCTCAAACTGTGTCAGACATCCGGTATTTTTCCACAGAAGATATGCCAGCTGAATGGGATAGCACAGGGAATCCACCTCGAATTTTCTCTCCCATACCCAGGGATTCTGATCCGGGTCATCTTTCTCCCAGCAGGCACCGCTGGGGGAATCATTAAATGCATTGGCATAGGGATCAATGCAGATGTATTTAAACTGTCTTCTCACCAGCCCGGATATGATCTCCCTGATCTCCTCATCCTCCTTTGCCAGGAAAATATACGGGCGAAGCTGGGCCGCGGAATCCCTCAGCCACATGGCAGGAATATCACCTGTGATCACATGAGTCGTCCCGTCATCCATTCTTTTTACAGTCGTATCCAGTGTGTTGGTGTAGCAGGTAACGAAAAGCTCATACAGATCGGGACAGTCCTTTGCCTTTTCTTTTAACGTATCCAGAAATTTTTTCATAGTTTCCGGCAGTTGTTTTTCCATTTCCTTTTCCTCCTTGGATGTAAAGATGTATTTATATCCTGCTCCTATTTTACCAGCATCGGAAGAAAAAAAACAGTAGAAAAACTATAGAAATTGTGAAATTATGTTAAAAATTCTTCAGGTCAGGGAACCGTAATTTGCCGCAAAATTTTTATCCCAGTTGTCCTCCAGTTCCTCTCTCCACGCAAGTGCCTGTTCCTTAAGTTCTTCTGTCAGCTGAGGAAGTTCCTGTGCCAGATTCCGGCTCTCTGAGGGATCCTTTGACAGATCCGAAAGAAAGACTTTATCCTGGGGTTCTTCTCCCTCCACCAGCACCCCATTCAATACCAGTTTATAATTTCCTCTGCGCACGGCGGTCTGTCCTTCCATTTCCCAGAAGATTTCTCTGTGAGGGGACGGAGCTCCTTTTGTCATTACATCCATGATGTCCATACCGTCCAGCTGATATTCTTCAGGGTTTCCTCCTGCTTCCCGCAGCATGGTCGGGAAGATATCCATAGCGCCGCATGGCTGGCTGATCACCTGGTGTCCCGGTATTTTGGCCGGATAGGAAAAGATTCCCGGAACCCGGATTCCACCTTCAAACAGGCTGTACTTATGCCCTTTCAGCCCTCCGGGCAGTCCTCCGTAATAGGGATCTTCCCTTCCATCCATCCAGTTTCTGGATTCTCTGGAGGGTCCGTTGTCACTTTGATAGAAAATGCAGGTATTTTCATAAATTCCCTGCCGTTTTAATTCGTCCACGATCTCGCCTACCCCATCATCCACGGCGCTGATCATGGCTGCCATCACCTGCCGGTCCCAGGGAAGATGAGAAAACCGCTTCATATATTTTTCAGGAGCATGCATAGGATAATGCGGCGCATTATATCCTACAAACAAATAGAACGGTTCCTCTTTCTGGCTGCACGTTCTGATTCTCTCAACTGCCTTTTTTGTCACCAGCTCGGTGAAATATTCTCCGTTGTCATAAATTTCCCTGTCATTTTCCCACAAGTCATGGGTAGGATTTGTATGTCCGTCCGCCATTCCCCAATAAAAAATATGTGAATAATAGTCAATGCACCCCGCCATAAACCCATAAAAATAATCATATCCATTCTGGTTCGGTCTGCATTCTTCCGCCAGGCCCAGATGCCATTTTCCTACCAGATTTGTCTGGTATCCTTCTTTTTTCAGCGCTGTGGCAAGAGTAGGCACTTGAGGCGTAAGTCCCGACGCTTTTCTGTGCCCTGCAAGAATAGCCCGGACGCCGGCATTTCCGGGATAACGTCCAGTCATAAGACACGCTCTGGAAGGAGAGCACACGGGGCTTCCCGCATACCAGTCTGTGAACCTTACCCCGTTCTCGGCCAGACTGTCAATATTGGGCGTTACAAAGTCCGTATTCCCCATACAAGATAAATCCCCATATCCCTGGTCATCTGTCATAATAATAATGAAATTTGGTTTTTTCTTCATAGTTTTTTCCCTCATAGATATTCCTCAAGTCCCAGTCTGATATACTGTTCTGCCGGCGCGCTTTCCCGCTTCATAAGATCTGTCATCAGCCGGCTGAGACGTTCTTCTGTTTCCCGGTCTTGTACAGGATGCTCCTGTTTCGGATCCTTCTCCAGATCAAACAGCAGATTCCCGTAATCAAATGCCTCGATATAGCACTCTGCGGGGATCCTCGGCACAGGGATGAAATCAGAGAATGCGGTACCTTCTCCCATTTCCGCTTTTTTCAACTCTTCTCTGTCAAAAAATCCCACCATATGAGAAGGCATCCAGGTATATTCATACAAAGGTTTATTTTCTTTGTTCACAGGCGCCCTCATATACACATACTGTCCATCCGTAACACATACATGGGCGCCGTGAATTCCAAACAGTGCTCCCTGTCTTACCTTTTTATCTTCTCTTACTGTATCCTGCAGGTCAAATCCTGTCATCCTCTGCGGAACAGGAATTCCGAAAAAACTCAGGATAGTGACAGGAAGATCCACGGTCTGTACCAGCGCCTTTCTTCTTTCACCTTTTTTTCCGCATCTTGGATCATAGATAAACAGCGGTGTATTTACAATTTCCTGATAAAGAGGCATATAATTTTTTGCCCAGTATCCATGATCCCCCAGCAGGTATCCGTGATCCGTATTGACGATCAGAAGCGTATCCTCCCACAGTCCGTACCGGTCCATCTGATCCAGAACTTTTCCCAGCTGCTCATCACACATGGAAAGCAGCGCCGCATATTCATACCTTGCCTCCATGATTTCTTCTTCTGTCTGATTCACAGGAGCATAATCCGGCCAGTCAAACCGCTTTCCGCGATACTGACGGGGATACAGCTTTTTAAACCTGTCATAACAGAAAAAAGGTTCATGGGGGTCAAAAGTTTCAATCTGCACAAACCAGTTGTCTCTGTCTTTATTTTCCTCAATAAATTCCATGCCCGCTTTGAATGTCCTGACCTGAGGATGGCAGCTCTCCTCCTGCAGATAAGTTCTGTTGATATTGTCCTGTCTGTATAGCTTTCCCCTGTACCCTTCATGCCGGATCAGATTGGGGTCTGTATCCGGGAAGTCTCCCGCAATTCCTTTCCAGGGATCTCCCTCCTGGCCCCGGAAGCCTTCCCAGGTACTGTATCTGGTGTGATAAGTACTTCCTCCATCCTCCCAGTAATGGGTATGGTCACTGGCCAGATGACTGTGGATCCCGTGTTCATCCAGTATCTGTGGCATCGACAGGTCAAAAGGCTCTATGGGCCCCCAGCTTCTGTGGAGAAAATTAGTGCGTCCTGTATGCAGCTCCCTTCTTGCCGGCATACAGGGCAGACTTCCCGCATAGCAGTTTTCAAAGACAACGCTGTTTTGAGCAAGTCTGTTGAAATTAGGTGTTTTTGCCAGTTTTCCTCCATAGCATTCCAGGTAATTTCTATTAAGGGAATCAAACATCACCATGATTGCTTTCATGCCTTTTTTCCCGCCTCCCGGTAAATTTCTACATCCAGTTTCACATCCTCTTCTGTCCGTGCATTTTCATAAAGAAAACATTTTACCTTCCTTTTTCCCACCTGGTAAACAGGAGGTCTTTCTGTCCTGCAGCGCTCTGTGGCTTTGGGGCATCTGGAAGCAAAGGGGCAGAGATTCATTGGACCTGTCAGATCCGGCAGATCTTCCGATGCATGGATTTCTATCTGTTCCTCTCTGAATGGTTCTGGTGTGGAATTCAGAAGCAGGATGGTATAGGGGTGGAGGGGATGCTGCAGTACGTCATCAATCTCCCCTTCCTCCACACAGTTTCCGGCATAAATGACCACGATCCTGTCCGCCATATACCTGGCGCTGGCAAGATTATGAGTAATGTACATATAAGTCAGTTTTTTCTTCTCTTTGAGCTCCATCATCAGATTCATGATCTCAATTCCGATAGACACGTCCAGCATAGAAGTCGGTTCATCTGCCACCATAATAGACGGTTCCACGGCCAATGCCCTGGCTATGACAATCCTCTGTCTCTGCCCTCCGGAAAGCTGATTGGGATGTTTCTCCATAAAATCAGCCGGAGGTGTAAGACCTACAGTTTCAAACAGCTCTTCTACTTTTGCAGTCACCTCTTTCTTGCTGATGCCCGGGTTATGAATCTCCACAGCGCGCCCTACAATATGACTTACCTTGTGGGCGGGATTCAGGGATCCGAAAGGATCCTGGAAGATCATCTGAACTTTGCTCCTGAATTCTTTTTCTTCCTTTTTTGACAATTTTCCTGTGATTTCCTTCCCGTCCACATAAATATGACCTTCTGTGGCATCATGAAGTTTACAGAGCATTTTTGCCAGGGTGGATTTTCCGCAGCCGGATTCTCCTACTACTGCCAGAATCTCACCTTCCTTGATTTCAAAAGAAATATCATCAACCGCTTTCAGAGTAGAATGTCCCCAAAGTCCTGTAGATTTCGTAAAATATTTTTTTACATGGTCAAATTTAACCGCTGTTCTTTTTTCGCTCATTTCCATCACCCCCTTAATTTATGAAGGCAGGCACAATAGTGACCTTCACCGATTTTTTCAAATTCCGGCACTTTCTTCCTGCAGTCTTCTTTCCTTGCAAAACACCTGTCTGCAAACAGGCAGCCCGGGGGCGGCGTGATCAGATCCGGAACGCTTCCTTCAATCCCTTTCAGCCGCACCTTTGGTCCCAGAAGAGATGGAAATGACTGCAGAAGTCCGCTGGTATAAGGATGCGCCGGCTGTTTCATCAATTCTTCCACCGGTGCTGCCTCCACCATTTTTCCCGCATACATGATGGCGATTCTGTCACACATCTGCAGCATAAGCGGAAGATCATGGGTGATAAAAAGAATGGCAAATCCCATCTCATTTTTCAGTTGGATAATTCTTCTGATAATATTGTACTGAACCACAACATCCAATGCTGTAGTCGGCTCGTCAAAGATAACCAGATCCGGTTTCAGAGCCAGTGCCATGGCAATAACAACTCTCTGTCTCATACCCCCTGACAATTCGTGCGGATATGCTTTGAGCCGCTTTGAATCAATATTGACCAGAGCCAGCAGTTTCTCTGCCCGTTTTGTGGCTTCTTCCCTGGAAACTGCTTCATGGGCAAGAATGGCATCCATCAGCTGGCTGCCAATGGTCACCACAGGATTCAGGTTATTCATGGCGCTCTGCAGCACCATGGAAGATTTCTCCCAGCGGAAAACCCTTAATTCCTCTTTTCCAAACATCAGTACATTTTTCCCTCTGAAATTGATTTCTCCTCCTGTAATACTGGCTGCGCCTTTAAGCAGGCGCATAATGGAAAAAGCAATGGTAGACTTTCCGCAGCCGGATTCTCCCGCAAGCCCAAAAAATTCACCTTTATGTATGTCAAAGCTGACTCCGCTTACTGCATGCACAGCTCCTCTGTCAGCCTGATATTCTACGCATAAGTCCTTAACAGATAAGATAATCTCTTTTTCCATGTCCTTCTCCTTTCTCCTTACAGCGATACAGCGCCGCCTCGGTCATTTGCATAGATGTCAAGGAAGGAATTTCCGATAAGCATAAAACTGAATCCCAGTGTGGCAATACAGAATCCGGGCGGAAGCATCCAGTACCATGCATTATAAAGAATAGCATTATTGTCAAAGGATACGGAAAGCATCTGCCCCCAGCTGATCAGACTCGGATCTCCCAGTCCAAGAAAGCTTAACGTAGCTTCTGTAAGCATTGCCTGAGTAACTACCATGACCATATTTGCTGTAACCACCGGAATGATATTGGGAAGAATCTCTTTAAACATGATCTCAATCGTTCCCATTCCCTGGGCTTTTGCTGCGTCTACATATTCTCTTTTGGCTTCCGATAAGGTCTGTGACCGGATAGAACGTGCCATCCACAGCCAGTTCAGAGCACCGATGATAATGATCAGATTCACAATTCCCATACTGGGAAGAAACGCTGCCAGAATAATCATGAAGGCAAGTGTAGGAATAACCAGGAAAACATCAACGATACGCATTAAGATTTCACCTGTTTTGCCTCCTTTATATCCCGCAAGCAGTCCTACAAAAATTCCTATAAAACTGGTGAGCAGACCGGCAAGGATTCCTACGGATATGGTAACTCTCGTTCCATAAACCACCTGAGAAAAAATATCCTGTCCATAGCTGTTTACACCCAGCCAGTGTTCTGACGAAGGAGCTTCCCATGGTACAAAATCCATCTGGGTTGCCTCATAAGGGGCAATTACCGGAGCAAAAACTGCCACCAGGGTAAAAAATACTATAATTCCGATTCCGATTTTTGCCTTTGTATTTTTCAGCAGATATTTTTCCAATACCAGATAGCTGTCACTTTTCTGTTTTTTTTCTTTTTTCATGTTATCTGCCTCCCCTCTATGATAAAGAAACTCTGGGGTCGATCAGAGGATAGATCAGATCCGCCAGGAAATTCAGCGTTACCACACTGACTGCTATAATGGCAAAGCAACCCTGGATCAAAGGATAGTCATGGCTCAGGATGGCATTCATAGTGGTAAGTCCGATGCCCGGATAGGAAAAAACAAGTTCCGTGGCAATGGCGCCGCCCACAGCCTGTCCCAGACTCAGCATTAATCCTGTAAAAGAAGGAAGCAGTGCGTTTCTCAGTGCGTATTTGGTAAGAATTTTTCCCTTTTTCAGACCTTTTGCCTGAGCAAGTACAATGTAGTCCTCCGAAAATACCTGCAGTATATTGCTTCGCATCATGATCATACGTCCTGCAAGAGACACGATTACCATGGAAAGTACCGGAAGGAATGCATGGTAGGCAATATCACCCGCCTGTGCCAGGAATCCCCCGGTGACTGCCGCATCCTGGGCATGTCCCATAGGGAACCATTCCAGATAATATCCAAAAGCCATGACGATCAGCATGCCTACCCAAAAGTAAGGGATCGACTGTATGTAAAAAGAGGTTCCTACCACAGCATTATCAAAAAAGGATCCTTTTTTCAATGCACTTAAAGTTCCCAAAAACCATGCCAGAGCAAAGGAAATCAGGATGCTTGTAATAACGATCAGCAATGTCCAGGGAATCGCTTCCAGAATGATATCTTTTACCGGTGTGGGAAAATTCATATAAGAAACACCCAGATTACCGTGCAGCAGCTCCTTTAAGTATAAGATATACTGTTCAAAAATACTTTTATCCAATCCAAACTGCTGCTTCATCAGTTCTGCATATTCCAGAGAGCCCATGGCTGACTGAGATGCCAGATATTCGGCCGGATCTCCGCCCATACACCTTGGCAGCAGGAAATTAATGGTCAGTGCGATCCACAGTGTAAAAACTGCACTGATAAATCTTTTAATCACATATTTCAAACTAAATCCGCGCAAATTTACTCACCCCGCTTATAGTAAAAACTGAAAATTTCTGCTGTGTTTTAAGAAGGGAGATTTCTGACTCTTCAGAATCTCCCTTTCTGCATCTTCTTCCGGCTATTCAACCGCTCTGATATTGATCAGATTGTCTGTACTGAAAATAGGTGCTTCCGCATCTGTCCAGCCTGTCAGGTTTGTTCCGTCATAATAAGGGATATGTCCGCTTCCGTTGTACATAGGAAGGAATACACAGTCCTCAGCCAGAATTTCCTGGATTTTATGATAGATTTCTGTAAGCTGTGCTTCATCACTGAGGCTTGAAGCTTCCTGCAGAAGACTGTCCACTTCGTCATTTCTGTAGCGGAAATAGTTTGTTCCCGGTGTAGGACTTCCTGATTCCGCAGTCATAGAGGAATTAAAGGTAGTATTCAAAGCTGCATACGGATCCGGAGGGAATGCAATGCTATTCTGCAGAAGGTCATATTCTCCGTTCTGTGCCAGCTGAGAAAGTTCTGCCCAGGTTGCCAGCTTCGGAGTGATTTCGATTCCCAGCGTTTTCAGCCATTCCTGGATCATACCTGCTTCCATCTGCTGTGCCGGCGCTCCGGAAGCGCTGTAGTAAGTAAAGGAAAGTTTCTGTCCGTCTTTTGCGTAAATGCCGTCACTGCCTTTTTCATAACCTGCATCTTCCAGGATTTTCTGGGCTTCTTCCAGATTGTAGGAAACAGACTCTGCTGCTTCTTTATTTACATTATCACCGAATAAATCGGGCAGCCATGAGATGTAGGTAGGAAGTACGCCGTTATACTCGCCCTTGGAGATCAGTTCTTCCTGATTGATCGCCATGACCATAGCTTTTCTTACTGCGGGATCTGCCAGCTGTTCATTCTCATGATTAAGCATAACGCAGAAATTGTTAAGACCTGAGTAAGTCTGAAGTTTTGCATTTTCTTTGCTGGTAAATTCGGGAAGACTGGACATTGCAATGGTACCGGTAGTACAGTCGATTTCCCCCTTCAGGAGCGCTAATGTACAGTTTGCTGCTGAATTATACATCATCAAAACTGCCTGATCCAGCTTCGGCGCCCCTTTCCAATAGTTTTCATAAGCATTAAAGGTAACGGACGTACCGGTTGTATAGCTGTCCCAGATAAAAGGACCTGTTCCAATAGGTTCACTGTTTACAAAAGTTGCTGCATCTTCGTTTTTCCAGATATGTTCCGGTACAATATAAATCTGTGAAATATATTCCGGCAGAGATACAAACGAATCTTTTGATTTGAAAACAACTGTTTCTCCGTCCGCTGTAACTTCTTCCAGTTTATCCCACAACGCATATTTATCAAAAACAGGATTGTCTTTTAAGACATTATACGTATAGAGAACGTCATCTGCCGTAAAATCTTCTCCATCCTGCCAGGTTGCTTTTTCATTTAACTGCAGTGTCAATTCTGTTTTGTCTTCATTCCATTCATAACTGTCTGCCAGTGCCGGCTCCAGTTCTCCTGTAACTTCATTAAAATATAAAAGCTGTTCATAAACCAGTTTATACCATTCTGTATAAGTTCCTGATGTTGCAAAAGGACTTAAATTTGAAAGCTGGGTATCTGTTACCTGTGCTCCGAATTTCAGCACACCGCCCGTTGTTTCGCCTGATTCTTCTGTTTGAGTTTCTTCACTCTGCTGCTCTGTCTCTGTTTCCGAGCCTGAACTTCCTCCGCACCCGGAAAGACATACTGCTGTTGCTGCTGTTACTGCTAAAGCTCTTCTCCAAAATTTCATATACGTTCCCTCCTATCGCAAGTATTTACAGAATTCTGTCATTTTTCTTCCTGTCGACAATATTTATTTTATATGATATTATTATTACCAAACATGGAATATTGCATCTATCTTTTGTAAAATATTCACATCTTTTATACATATTACACAAACATCTGAGGAGGAACACACATGGCACACAGTATTGTAATAATAGATGACGAACCCTGGATTGCAATTGACTTAAAAGAAAATATAAACTGGAAAGACCTGGGATACAAAATATTAAATACCTTTTATGATCCGTCTGTAGCATTGAAATATATCTGCGAAGAAAATCCCGACGTGGTCATTGTCGACATTCAGATGCCTTCCATGGATGGTCTTACCTTAATTCAGAAAGCGCAGGAAAACGGATGCACCAGCCTTTTTGTAATCCTCACTGCCTATAAGGACTTTTCTTTTGCGCAAAACGCACTGCGGCTGAATGTGAAAGATTATATCGTAAAGCCAATTAATCCCGAAGAGATTGTCCATATCTTCACAAGACTGAAAGAACTTCTGCCTGATACAGGCTCTCAGACGGAAGAATCCCTCCCCTCTGAGTCAGGGAAATTTCATGAAATTTTAAATTATTTAAATGATAATCTCGATAAAAAACTGACGCTCCAGTTAATCAGTGATACGTTCTTTCTCAACAGAAATTACATCTGTAATCTCTTCCGTAAAGAATTAAACTGCACTTTTTCACAGTATCTTACAGAGCTGCGCATAAAAAAAGCGCGCGCTCTCCTGATCCATACTAACTGCACCATAACAGAGATCAGTACCAAATGCGGATTCAGCGATGAATTTTATTTTAACAAAGTTTTTAAAAAATCAGAAGGAATCTCCCCTGGTCTGTACAGACAGCTGAATAAATCCCGGGATTCCTGATTTTTGTCAGAAAGGAGCTTGTATATGAAAACACATCCCATAAGCTTAAAACAGGGGCTGAGAAAAATATTGATCTGTTCCATTTCTGTCTTTCTCTGCGTCCAGATCCTGATCGTTTCCGCCCTGTTTTACTCCAACAATAAATCAAATCTTGCTTATATTAAAAATACCGTCAGCAAAACAGCATCCAGTATTGACAGCTATTTGGAAATGATAGAAAAAAGCGGTTTTTCCATTTCTTCTAACTTTACTTATATGAATATGTATTCCTCTGCAGACAGTCTTTTATATGAAGACAGCTATTCTTCCGCCTATCAGTCTGCATCTCAGATATGCACCCTGGTCCCGGGGCTTGTAGACTTGATCGTCATTGATCTGAACGGGACAAAAAAGAGCTATTTCTCCGGTTACGATTATACTATCGTTGATGAACTGGCAAAGGAAAATATACTGCAGGATCCTGATAATCTTCAGCGTTCCTTTTTTTTCTTTCCTGACAATGAAGACACCAGAAAAGATTATTTTCTGTACTATTTTCCCATATTCTCCACCAGTACTTCCCCTATTAATACACAGAAATCCGCAACTGGTGTGTTTATCTGCAATAAGCAGATTCTGGACTCCTACCTCATACCACAGCAGGATACTTCCTCTGTACTGTCTCTGTACTACGAAGACGATCTTCTGTTATGCAGCAGTACATCTGACTCGGATATAAACCGTTATGCCTTTACTTCTCCCCGGTCCTATACAGAGATGCTGGAGAGTACCGGGCTTTCTGTGACAGGAATCCCTGCTTCTCCCTTCGCTCTGCAGGAAACAACACTTTTCATGTATGTTTATCTGTTTATTATGATATTTTTCTTTATCCTCCTGCTTCTGTTTATCAACCGCTGGATACACCGCTATATTACCATTCCCATCTCTGATGTATCCACACAGCTGCGCACTTTCAACAGCGGAGATTTAAATAAAAGGCTGACCCGTACAAATGTACAGGAACTTAATGATATTACTGATACTGCCAATGAAATGATCGACAATATCAAACAGATCACTAAGAAAATCTTTACAACTCAGGATATGCTGTACGAAACTGTGCTGAGAAAAACAGAGGCAGAATTATACGCGCTGCAGAGCCAGGTAAATCCTCATTTTCTCTATAATACCCTGCAGTGCATTCGCGGTCTGGCCACTTTAAAAAGGACAGATGACATCAAAGATATCTCTCTTGCCATGTCTGATGTTTTTAAATATTCCATTGCTCCCGGAACCTATGTGACCTACCTGGATGAGATACGCATCATCCATAAATATCTTTCTATCTATAAAATACGCTTTGACGGAAAAATAGATTATGAAATTGATGTGGATGAAAATATTCTTCAGTGCTATACCGTAAAAATGATCATCCAGCCTACAGTTGAAAATGCCGTCGTACATGCATTTAAAGATATGTCCAGAAAGCCATGCATCCATATAATCGGAAGAATAGAAGACGGCTGCATTATCTTTCGGATCATTGACAACGGAAACGGAATCCCCTTAGATTCCCTGAAAGAGATCCGTAAAAAGCTGTCTTCTTCCTTTGAAAACTCTATCCGGAAGAAATCTTCCTACGGAATCGGTCTGTACAATATTGCAAGAAGGATCAAACTGGCTTACGGTGAAGATTACGGAATCGAAATTTTCAGCAATATGAACGGAACCGAGGTTGACATCATCACACCTGTACAGACAGAGATGCCGGAAAGCTCCTTAGAATAGAAAACTCTGCTTTTGGTGTATTTTTCTCTTGTCTTTTTCCTGTTCAGGGTATACACTTTTTTTCATAGAATTATGCGGGATACGAGGGCAGGAAAACAGTCTTTTTCAAGGAGTGGGGATATGAGATATTTAATGAGCGACATTCACGGAGATTTTGAAAATTTTTATAAGATGCTGGTAAAAATAAATTTTTCTCACTATGACCAGCTGTACATATTAGGGGATGTTCTTGATAAGGGAACAGAGAACCTCTGTCTGTTTGAGTTTGTCTATAATACAGAAAATATCTGTCTGATAAAGGGAAATCATGAATATCTGTGCGAAAGATACCTGAATGGTCAGATCAGCGCAGAATTGTGGGATTCCTGCGGAGGGGAAACTACCCGCCGGGAGGTTTCCGTTCTTCCGGAAGAAAAAAAACAGGCTCTTTACTATGCTATAAAAGAACTGCCCATTTATATCACCGTAAAGACAGGCAGCGCCCAGTATTTCCTTACTCACTCCGGCTATCATGCGGACTGCTGTGTAAGGAATCCGGAAAATGACCTTGTAGACATCGAAGCTTCTGTCCAAAAGGCTGTGGCCCGGGATCAGGAACGCTATCTGTTTTCCGATGATATCCACTATATCCCCGCTTCCCTGCGCTTTGACAAACGTCTCATCGTAGGACATTACCCCACACTTTTTCTGCCGGAGCATCACCGGGCGGAAATCTATCACTGCAGTAAATACATCGATATTGATACGGGAAATGAACGCAGGAACCAGGGAGGCAGGCTTGCCTGTCTCAGACTGGAAGACGGCAGAGAGTTCTATGTATAAATATCACTGAACTTCTCTGCCGCAGTGCCTTCACAATTCTTTTTCCTCTTTTATTTTTCAATCGCATGGAACAGAATATCAGCGCATGCGTCACTGGATAATGTTCCTGTATTTAATTCTATATCATAATTTTTCCGGTCACTCCATTCTTTTTCTGTCCAGAACCGAAAATAATTTCTCCTGCTTTTATCTTTTTTCTCCATAAGTTTCTTGGCATCCTGGGTCGGTACATTTTCTGTTTCCACGATCCGGCTGACCTTCTTTTCCTCGCTGGAAGAATAGATGTAGGCTCTTATGACATTTTTGTCATCTTTTAAAATCTCTGTTGCGCAGCGTCCGATAAACACTGCAGGTTCTTTTGCAGCAAGTCTTTTAATCGTCTCTCTTACACCGTACTGGATCTTGTACATGGGAGATTCTTCTCCGCCCTGGGTAAAATTGGCAGCCATAGCCAGATTATAAAGCAGGCTTCCCGTCCACTTCTCATCGTAATCCAGAATCTGACCTACAGAAATTCCATATTTCTCTGCAGCTTTGATCAGCAGATTTGTGTCATAGTACGGAATCCCTGCCATTTCTGCCACCTTCATTCCTACTTCTCTTCCGCCGCTTCCAAATTCTCTTTCAATTGCAAGTGATTTCATAATACGTGTCTCTCCTTTCCTGTCATACATTTTATCGTATTAAAGTTGTCCTGTTTTATATTATAGCACTATCTTTGTTTTGAGGACAGTAAAAATAATCATAAAAAATAAATCCCTAAAATGAAATTTTAAATTCCACTCCTTTAATGAGGTGTAGAGTTTACTCCTGCACAACTGATATTTACTCTTTCATATAGCTGTGCTATCTTTATCTCTCCTTCTGACAGCAGTAGAAGGAGGAATAACACGAATGAGTAAATATATTCCAGGTAATCAGAAACACCTTACCCTTGAAGACCGTATTTACATCGAAAATGAATTGAATAAG
>PPYE01319614.1_pt1 | contig 118288 bp, 73 predicted proteins | sample 1559881 | NCBI WGS metagenome assembly PPYE01 (sample SAMN08240022, study PRJNA423297) | Human gut metagenome, whole genome shotgun sequencing project.
ATCAAATCTATTATCTTACTAAAACAGGATAATTTAAAAAACTCATTTAAATTTTAATTATTTCAATATCATCTAAAGATACAGGAGATGCATCACCATTCGTAAAGCTAATTTTTACAGTCCTCAAATGGTCTTTATATTCCGGATTGGTAGAAAATGGGAGTTCATACTTTTGATATTCTTCACTCAATGTCATTTCCCGGCATTCAAATTCAGAGTTAAGCAGTTCGTTTCCCTTATTTAATTCCCATTGGTAATATCGGACATAATCAACTTTCATCGTTACTTCATTACCTTTATCGTATGCTCCAAAGAGGCAAACTACAGCAGTTGAAGGAGTAGTAACAATGAACCAATTTCCATGCAAGGAATTTTTGGAAGATACACTTCAATGGATGCCAGTATTTATAAGTTAAAACAAAACAATTCTTATTTTATACAGGGTTATATTTTGACTTTCTTTTTGCGACAACAAAATCTAAGCAGGTTCTAAATATGATAAAAAGAATTCAATGAGTTCACACACACCATAAATTGTAAATATTTCATTCTAAACTTTTTAAGGATTTTATTCTAAACAAAGAATCGCCAACTCCTTTTACTAAAACACCCATGTAAAATAATACATACTCATGGAATTTCTTCCACAGTCCACTCTTTTTACCAATTTGTACACCCTATCATTTGAATATTAAATTCACCTTTGCTGGTCATTAATTATCAACATAAAGCTTTAATGGCTTACAAAACTCAGGCTTTCAATACTAGTATGCTTTAGTGAATGTTTTTACAAAATCTAATTGAACATGAAACAAATTTATTTTTTATCAGCCTCTCTGGCTGTATTTTTATGCTGCTTTAGCCTAAACGTTACTGCAAATGACATTGAACTGGTCGACGTGACCCATAAAATCGTAAATCCGGGATTCGAGAGTGACTTAAACGGATGGAATATTCAAAACGGTGTTTTTACAGATGGCACCACTATGGCTCCGGTTATAGCAACTAACCGGAAAAAGTCAGGTACAAAATCTATCAATTTCAATACCCAATACGGTGCACCTTTTCAGACCGAATGCCGTATATATCAAACCGTAAGCGGATTGACTCCCGGATCATACAGATTGGTTGCTTACAAATGTTACGGAAGATGGGAGGCTGCTAATGGTATTTTTGCCAATGGGGGTTTAGGTGAAATTAAAAGTAGTGGGACGAGTAGTGATTCCAATGCTTTTATTGAGCATTCTGTTAGATTCGATGTTGGCGATAATGGAACAGTAATTATTGGAGGATATGCCTCCAGCAGACGCGGAGGTTCAGACAGACCCGATTTCTTCTGGCTAGACGATTTTAAACTTTACAGGGAAGTACCTGCAGGTTCAAGAACGCGCCAGATGGAAGCTCTTGACCGTGGTTTGGTAGCAGTCAAAGTAAATAACGGAGTATTTTTAAGCTGGCGCTCTCTTGGAACTGATACACCTTCAACACAATTCAATATTTACAGAAATGGAAATCTGGTAAACCCCCAACCTATATCCGGAGCAACCAATTATGTAGATGCACAAGGTAACAACTCAAGTAATTATATCGTAAAAACTTTAGTAGACGGTTCTGTTATAGAGACCTCCAAAACTGTTACTCCCTGGGCCTATCAATACCTGCCTATCCAACTAAACAGACCCGATGGAGGTACTACTCCGGATGGCGTAGCTTACACTTATACTCCTAACGATTGTAGTGTAGGAGACCTTGATGGAGATGGAGAATATGAAATAGTTGTAAAATGGGATCCAAGCAACTCAAAAGATAATTCGCAATCAGGATATACGGGCAATGTATATCTGGATGGCTATAAACTCAATGGTACTCATCTCTGGCGTATTGACCTTGGCAGGAATATTCGTGCAGGAGCCCATTATACACAATTTATGGTTTATGATCTGGATGGTGACGGAATAGCAGAAATCGCATGCCGCACTGCTCCCGGTACAATCGATGGTATTGGAAATTATGTAATTATAAATAATGATAACCCGAATACAGATTATCGTAATAGTAAAGGATATATATTATCCGGTCCTGAATATCTGACGGTATTTGACGGTACAACAGGTGCTGAACTTGCTTCTGTAGCATTCCAACCGGCAAGAGGATCTGTATCAAGTTGGGGAGATAGCTACGGAAACCGGGTAGACCGTTTTCTTGCAGCTGTGGCTTATCTTGATGGAGAACGACCAAGCCTGGTGATGGGACGTGGATATTACACCAAAACTTTGCTTACTGCTTATGATTACAGAGAGGGTAATCTCACTTTGCGCTGGAATTACAATTCAGGTACATCAAATGTAGAAGCTTATGGACAAGGAAATCACAACTTAAGTGTGGGAGATGTGGATAATGACGGAAAAGATGAAATAATTTATGGCGCTTGTGCAATCGATCATGATGGTAATTTTATGTACCGTACAGGGCTTGGCCACGGAGATGCTATGCATGTATCAGACCTTGACCCGGATCGTCCGGGACTGGAAGTTTGGACTGTACATGAAGAGAAAAGTGCTGCATACGGATATGAAATGCACGATGCGGGAAATGGTCAGATCATTTGGGGAACAAAAACCGAAACAGATAATGGCCGGGGATTAGCTGCGGATATTGATCCCAACCATCGTGGGTTTGAAATGTGGAGTTCTTCCGGAGCAGGCGTGTATGATTGCAAAGGAAATCAAATCTCTACCAGCAAGCCCAGTATAAATTTCCGTATTTACTGGGATGGCGATTTGCAGGATGAAATATTGGATGGAACTAAACTGGACAAATGGAATGGCAATGGAACAAACCGTTTGTTTACTTTCTATCAACATAACAATGCAAAAGAAATTAATACCACCAAAGCTAATCCATGCCTCAGTGCAGATATCCTTGGAGATTGGCGTGAAGAAGTTATTTACTATAATTCGGCAGACCCAAGCCAAATTATGATCTTTACAACGGTGATTCATACGGAACATCGTTTGTATACATTAATGCATGATCCGGTATATCGCATGGGTGTTGCATGGCAAAATGTAGCTTACAACCAGCCTCCACATCTTGGTTTTTATATTGGAGATGGTTTAGCTGATATTCCTACACCGGATATCTATACTCCTCACGCGTCTGTATCAACACCAATTAAAGCAAGAGCGGCTCATGATATTCAAACAACAGACAACAAAACGTCTTATATATCAACAGAAAAGCAACCTGAAGCTTATTGGGAATATAATGGAAATATCCATATTACATCTCCTGATGCAAGCATAACCGCTGTTTACATTTACTCTCTGAGCGGAATGATCTTGCATCAAAACAAGGATATGGAAGAAAAGAATTATAAATATACCATAAATTCAGATGATAACTTAATTGCAGTTAAAGTTATCACCACACAAGGAACCAAATCATTTAAATTAACAAGAAGATAACTTTTTGATCATTGAAAGCCTGACCCAAAAAAAGAAGGTGACCCCGAAAGGTCACCTTCTCTTATAATTATTAATCAATAAAGTCAGCTTTTAAAGTTTTGGTCCGGCAGCAACTAAAGATTTACCAGCTTCATTACCTGTAAACTTAGTGAAGTTCTTAATGAAACGTCCGGCAAGATCTTTTGCTTTTTCATCCCATTGTGAAGCATCAGCATAAGTATCACGAGGATCAAGGATTTTAGGATCTACTCCCGGAAGTTCTGTAGGAACTACGAAATCGAAGTAAGGCATAGTTTTAGTAGGAGCCTTATCGATAGAACCATCAAGGATAGCGTCGATAATACCACGGGTATCTTTGATAGAAATACGTTTACCGCTACCATTCCAACCTGTATTTACCAAATAAGCTTTAGCTCCTGATTTTTCCATTTTCTTCACTAATTCTTCAGCATATTTTGTTGGGTGCAATGAAAGGAATGCAGCACCGAAACATGCAGAGAATGTAGGAGTAGGTTCAGTAATACCACGTTCTGTACCAGCCAATTTAGCAGTAAATCCTGAAAGGAAATAATATTTAGTTTGCTCTGAACTCAAAATAGAAACCGGAGGAAGAACACCAAAAGCATCAGCTGACAAGAAGATAACCTTCTTAGCATCCGGAGCTTTAGAAACCGGCTTAACAATATTCTTAATATGATAAATAGGATAAGAAACACGAGTGTTTTCTGTTACGCTCTTATCATCAAAATCAATTTTACCGTTAGCATCAACTGTTACGTTTTCAAGAAGTGCGTCACGACTGATAGCAGCATAGATATCTGGTTCAGCTTCTTTGCTCAGATTGATAACCTTAGCATAGCAACCACCTTCAAAGTTAAACACTCCTTCATCATCCCAACCATGCTCATCATCACCAATCAGCAAACGTTTAGGATCAGTAGAAAGAGTAGTTTTACCTGTTCCTGACAATCCGAAGAAAATAGCTGTATTTTCTTTGTTCATATCAGTGTTAGCAGAACAGTGCATAGATGCCATACCGTTCAAAGGTAATAAATAGTTCATGTAAGAGAACATGCCCTTCTTCATTTCACCACCATACCATGTATTCAGAATAACCTGAACTTTTTCAGTTAAGTTAAATACAACTGCAGTTTCTGAGTTCAAACCCAGTTCTTTGTAGTTGTCAACTTTAGCTTTTGATGCGTTCATAATAACGAAATCCGGCTCACCAAAGTTAGCTAATTCTTCGTCAGTAGGACGGATGAACATATTCTTTACGAAGTGAGCTTGCCATGCAACTTCCATAATGAAACGAAGTTTTAAACGAGAATTTTCGTTTGCACCACAGAAAGCATCAACTACGAACAATCTTTTGCCGGAAAGTTCATCAGTAGCAAGTTTTTTGATTTGCTTCCAAGCTTCTTCTGTTACCGGTTTATTATCGTTTTTGTATTCTTCAGATGTCCACCATACTGTATCTCTACTGGTATCATCCATTACGAAGAATTTATCTTTAGGAGAACGTCCGGTATAAACACCAGTCATTACATTCACTGCACCCAGTTCAGTTACCTGGCCTCTTTCATAGCCTTCCAAACTTGGCTTTGTTTCTTCTTCGAACAATTGGTCATAAGATGGATTGTAAACAATCTCTGACACTCCGGTAATACCGTATTTGCTAAGATCTAAATTTGCCATTTCTTATTAAATTAATTAATTGGTATATTGTTATGTAATCACTCATTATTGGAGCGGTTTACAAAAGTCCCTTGTAAACCGGCTACAAAAGTAACACTTTCTAATTAATTGGGACAGTTTATTAGAGAAATTTTTCTCTAATCCGTGAGGTTTTAAATTTAGGTAACAAAAATGCAATTTTAACATTACACTTTTGAAATTAATTCGTTATTTTGCATCCCTTTACAAAAAGTAATTAAAATACCAAACTTAATATAAAATCCCACCCATGAAGATTATTAATCTTAGTGAAACAAACTCCGTTTTGAATCAATATGTCTCCGAGATTAGAAATGTAGATGTTCAAAATGATAAATTACGTTTCCGGAGAAACCTGGAACGTATCGGAGAGATCATGGCTTACGAAATCAGTAAGACATTTAATTACTCAACAAAAAATATCCAGACGCCTTTAGGTATTTCCCCTACGAATACTCCTGATGACAAGATAGTAATAAGTACTATTTTACGGGCCGGATTACCTTTTCACCAGGGATTTCTTAGCTATTTTGATAATGCCGAGAATGCTTTTGTTTCTGCTTACCGCAAGTACAAAGACACGCTTAAATTTGATATCCATATTGAGTATATTGCCTCCCCTCGCATTGATAACAAAACTCTTATCATAACTGACCCTATGCTTGCGACGGGAAGTTCCATGGAATTAAGCTATCAGGCAATGATCACCAAAGGAACCCCTGTAGCTATCCACATTGCATCTATAATTGCAAGCAGACAAGCGGTAGAATACGTTGCCGGCTCTTTTCCTGATGATAAAACCACCATCTGGTGTGCAGATATTGATCCGGAACTGGATGATCATTCTTATATAGTACCCGGGCTGGGTGATGCAGGAGATCTTGCTTACGGAGAAAAAGAATAAGAAAGAAAAAGGCGGAAAGCCTGTAAGTACTTTCCGCCCATACTTAGATTATTAATCAAAAAGCTAAATTTTATTTATTGTATTTCCCAAACATCACCACTTTTTAAATAGGCTTCAAGGTTTTCTACAGGTTTACCTGCTTTTACTTCATCTATCTGGGCATGTACGCTTTGATCATAAGAAGGGGCTTCCACATCACGGATTACACCTAGAGCTACCGGAAAATCAGATCCTTCCATTAAAGCTAGTTTCATATGTAGTGTATTATCTTCACAGTGCGCATCATGTACCAAAAGATCGCTTTCGGTAATTCCATTTTCTCCCAGTTTAACTACTTTTAGTCCAAAACCTTCCTGCATAAGTCCATACTCATTATTCTCACCAAAGATCATCGGTTTGCCATGTTTGAGATATATTGCATTTTTAGCCCGCAAATCTTTAGTAGCCAGATTACTTTGAGAACCATCATTAAATATGACACAATTCTGAAGCACTTCAACCACAGATGCACCTCTATGACGGGCAGATGCTGTTATTACTTCAACAGAGTTTGGCCCGTCCACATCCACACAACGGGCAAAAAAGCGTCCGCGAGCACCAAAAGTCAATTCAGCAGGGCGGAACGGATCCTCTACAGTACCATAAGGTGATGACTTGGATACAAATCCACGAGGAGAGGTAGGTGAGTATTGTCCTTTTGTTAAACCATATATACGATTATTCAGCAAAAGGATATTTACGTCTACATTCCTGCGTAGTATATGTATATAGTGATTACCGCCAATTGCAAGCCCGTCGCCATCACCGGATACCTGCCATACCGAAAGTTCGGGATTAGCAACTTTCACTCCGGTGGCAATAGCAGATGCCCGACCATGAATCGTATGGAATCCATAAGTATTCATATAATAAGGTAAGCGTGAAGAACATCCGATACCGGATATCACAGCGACCATGTGGGGGGGCACTCCCAACTCCGCCATTGCCTTATGTAGAGAGTTTAATAGAAAATGATCTCCACATCCCGGACACCAACGTACATTCTGATCGCTCTTATAATCTTTTACTGTATATACTTGTTGTTCACTCATCGTTTATTCCTCCATCATTTTAGTGAATTCATCTACCAGTCGCGCTACGTTAAAAGGCTGCCCTTTCACACGGTTGAATTGTTCCATTTTCACATCAGGTACATGCATACGGAGAATACCTGCCAGTTGTCCCATATTCTGTTCGGCAATTACAACTTTCTTATATTTCCTTAATACTTTGGCTGTATTTTTGGGTAACGGATTTATAAAACGGAAATGGGCCAAAGCTACTTTTTTTCCATTAGCACGCATACGGCTCATTGTTTCATATAAATGACCATACGTTCCTCCCCAGCCAACAATTAATAAATCGGCATCATCTACATCTCCAGCTACTTCTTGTTCCGGCAATACTTCTGCTATTTTAGCAATCTTATCACGACGTATAGCAACCATTTTCTGGTGATTCTGAGGATCGGTAGAGATTACACTTGTATCGTTATCTTTTTCCAGTCCGCCAAGCCGGTGCATAAACCCTTCCATTCCCGGAATAGCCCAATAGCGTACAAGACTTTCCGGATCACGCTTATAAGGCTTCCATCCTTCCAGCATTTCTTTCTTTACATAAGGAGGTTTAATTTCCGGATATTCACTTAAAGAAGGAATTCTCCATGCAGCAGAACCATTCGCAATATATCCGTCTGTAAGAAGTATAACCGGAGTCATGTATTCAAGAGCCAGTTTTGAGGCCGCATATGCTGCATCAAAACAATCGATAGGAGAATTTGCGGCTATTACTATCAACGGGCTTTCACCATTACGACCATATAATGATTGCAATAAATCTGTCTGTTCACTTTTGGTTGGCAGTCCTGTAGAAGGTCCTCCACGCTGAACATCTACAACCACTAAAGGAAGTTCTGCTATGACCGCCAGATTTATTGCTTCACTTTTCAAACAAAGGCCAGGCCCTGAAGTAGAAGTTATTCCCAGACAACCGGCAAAAGATGCGCCGATAGCACTGCAACAACCGGAAATCTCATCTTCACATTGTGCAGTGATCACTCCCAGATTTTTAAACTTTGCCAACTCCTGTAAAATCTCTGTAGCAGGAGTGATAGGATAAGAACCTAAGAATAATTGCATTCCGGCTTTCTCTGCAGCAGCCATCAATCCATAAGCTGTTGCAACATTTCCGGATACATCGCGGTAAATACCTTTTTTTTTCTCTCCTTTCGTTTCAATACGATATGTAGAAACGGATGCGTGTATATTATGTCCGTAATTATATCCGTCATTCAGCACTTTTACATTCGCTTCTGCAATTTGAGGTTTTTTAATAAATTTCTCACGAAGCATATGCTCTGCATATTCGGTAGGACGGTTAAACAACCAACATGTTAGACCGAGAGCAAACATATTCTTAGTACGAACTATAGCCTTATTATCCAGCCCACTCTCCTTCAGGCTTTCCTTACACATAGTTGTGATAGGCGCATCTACTACCTCATTGGATAATCCAAGCTCAGTAAAAGGATTTTCAGTTTTGAAAAGAGCTTTCTCTAAATCTTTTTTAGTGAAGGAGTCGGTATCAATGATTATAACTGTACGTGGAGTTATGTTTTTTATGTTTGTTTTTAAGGCAGCCGGGTTCATAGCAACTAATACATCACACTTGTCCCCCGAAGTATAAACTTTATCTGCACCAACATGTATCTGGTATCCGGATACTCCGCTAAGTGAGCCTTGAGGAGCACGTATTTCGGCCGGATAATCTGGGAAAGTAGCAATATCATTACCTAAAACAGCCGAAACTGTTGAGAAGATATTACCCGCCAACTGCATTCCATCGCCGGAATCGCCGGAGAAGCGGATCACTACCTGCTCCAACTCTTTAACCATTATTTCATCTGCCATAACCTATATTACTTTTTAAATTAGGATTTATATATTAAATCAGAACTTTCATCATTCGTTTTGCATAAATATTTTACGATATGCGGGGTGTAGAAGACTTATTCACCTAACCTAATCGCAAAGGTGGGAAAGTTCTGTGAATTAGCAAAATCTTTTTGTTTTAAAATACCCTTTTATTAGTGAAACAAGCAAATGCATTGCATTTTATTTCGGAAAAACAGTATAAACATGCAACAAACTGTCATTATGAAAGTTATGTTCACACACGAATTTAATAAATAAGACTAATCATCCACCTTTCGATGTTTCAGTTTTTCCCGATAATCACCAGGAGACTGATTATAATGCTTTGTAAACTCTTTATAAAAATGTGATCTTGTAGTGAAACCTGCGCTATACATAATTTCCTGTATCGTTAAATTGGGATTTTGCATCAACCTGGCAGCATAAACAATGCGTTGCTCTTTAATAAAGTCTTTAGGAGATAAAATATCCAGATCTTTAAATTTACGATAAAGGCTACGTGTACTTATTTGAAGACTGTCTGCTAAGTTTTCGGGATTAAACTCCGGGTTACTTATATTTTCCCAAATAACTTCTATAGCTGCTTGTATCAATTCCCGATCTTCTTTGGCAAGCAGTTTACCATTCATGAAATCATATCCACTAATGCCACTGTTGTAATACTCTTGGAGCTTTTTCTTTTTATCTATTAAATTTCTGATCACAGTTTTCAGATATTGCACATCAAAAGGTTTTGCAATATATATATCCGCACCCGACTCTATAGCTTCAATCTTATCCCCTACAGTCGATTTTGCTGAGAGCACAATAAGGGGTATGTGCATTGTATAGGGGTTGCATTTTATTTGTTTAGTTAAGGAGATACCATCCAGATGGGGCATCATAATATCGGTTATTACAAGTTCAGGCATCAGGTTTTTAAGTTTATCAATACCCTCATTTCCATCTTTAGCAGTTATAATGGAATATTCTTCCGAAAGTATGTCATTAAGCATCCAAAGGATTTCTTCGTTATCATCGATAAGCAATATTGTGGGACGCATAGCAGAATGATGATGGAAATCTATGTTTTCTTCCGCCTCTTTACCTACAGTTTGTTCTATTTGACAGTAAGAAGAGAAGCTTTCAACCGATTGATCTTGTTGTGTAGAAGAGTGTTCCGGTTGAGTAAATTCCAGTGCGGGAAGTTTAACAATAAATTCAGCATATTTACCAACTTCACTTTCTACTGTTATTGTTCCTTGCAAAAGCTCAACCATACTTTTACAAATAGAAAGTCCTAATCCATTTCTGGACGAAAGACCTTTAATCGAGTTTTGTTTCACATTATCCAATACGGAATACCTATTAAAAATGTAAGGTATATTTTCTCTCTCTATCCCTTTACCACTATTGTAAATTTCCAATATTAATTGTTCTTTATCCACTCTTACCGTTATGCCTATACATCCGTTTTCCGGTGTATACTTGAATGCATTAGACACAAGGTTATTCATTATTTTGGTTATGCAGCTTCGATCTGAGTTCCATATTATAGCCGGTGTAATATTTAGGTTAAAATCAATATTGTTTTCTTCGGCAAGATTAGCAAATGATTCGAATATCCCGCTGCATATTTCATTTATGTTACACTTTTCTACCTTAATAACTTTATTTCCTGTTTCCATACGGCGAAAATCTATTATCTCCTGAATCAGAATATTCAGCTTTTCCGTATTGGACTTAATAACCTGGGCATATTTCTTTATTAATGAGTCGCTACCTTCATAATTAAGTATGCGTTCGCTAGGTGTATGTATCAATGTCAATGGAGTACAAAACTCATGTGTAATATTGGTAAAGAAACGCAACTTATTCTCATACATCTCTTCTTTATATTTTTGTTTGAGCTGATGCGCGGTCTCAGCTCGTTTCTTTTCGTATTTTTTTTTCAAATACATATATATTAATACTAAAATACAAATAGATGCAATCACATATATAATTTTAGCAAATATGCTCGAATACCAAGGTGGTGATATCACAATTCTTAATATTGCAATTTCATTTTCATTTATATTTTCCTCTTCATATTTTACCCTAAGTGTATATTCACCCGGAGGAATATTTGTAAATTGAGCCTCATTAGAGTTAGTATTCATCCACACTTCATTGAAATTATCTAATATGTATGAGAATTTTCTATTTGTCCCATTAATAAAATCATTAGCAGAAAAGGAAACGGTAAAAAAGTTTTGATTATGCCTGAGCTGTAGATATTCGGAATCTTTTTTATGTTTGATATAAGTATCAAGTTTATAGTCCTGGTTAAAGATACGGAGCTTTGTAAAATGAATAGGCGGAATGAAGTTATTCTTCTCTTTGAACTCTTGGTTTATCCATATTAATCCGTCCACACCTCCAAAAAAATATGTGTCTGTGTGCTCGTCTCTATAACATGCGTTATCACTAAACTCAATTACTTTCAATGCTGTTTTATGATTGAAGTTTCTGAATGTTTCTTTCAGCGGATCGAAAAGTATAATCCCCATATTGCTACTAAGCCAGAGTTTCCCGTCGAAGTTTTCAAGTATCCCATGAATTGTATTATTAGGCAGGCCATCATTTTCATTGTAATTGTGATAATCGAATATACTATCGTTACTCCCACTTATCTTGTTAATACCATAACTGGACCCAAACCATATATCTTTATTATGGCTTACATTAACGCTTAGCAGATCGTTCATCGGAGCTATTCCGTTTTTGTCGAAGGTAACAAACCTGTAATCACCACTTTGAACATCGAATCTGATAGCTCCATTCCCTCGCATTGCCAGCCAAAGAATAGAATCGTTTTCGGGGCACATGGAATATATCTGATTAAATATCTGCTTATTCTTTATATCAAAATCATATCTCTTAATAGTCTGAGCATTTAATGCATTTCCTTTTTTGATAATAGTCACTTTGAAAAGTGAATTTAACGAAGTAACCCAAAGTACACTATCCGAGGCTTCCCAGAGGCTGTGCACATTTACAAACGGCGTAGAAAAATTACGTTTTAGTGTATGAATCTTTTTGTCTTCATAAGAATAATAGTTGATTTCCGGTCCTCCCGTCCCGATCCAAATGATATTATTATGGTTACTTTGCAGGAAAACATAAACACTATTTTCGCTTAAACCGTTTTGAGTAGTAATATGCTTTATGTTACTTTGATCATATTCCAAATTGCTCTCATAACTTTTGATTTTGATTATACCACTCCCTTTTGTGCCAAGCCACAAATCTCCATGTTGATCACAGAAAATAGCCCGTACCGGCCTTCGATTTTTTATTGGTAGTTCTTTCAAGTTGATGCCTCTAAAAGTATATTCATCTTTTATGAAGGCGTATATTCCCTGTCCGTCTGTGCCTATCCACAATATATCTTGTACATCGTCTTTTAGTAATGAAAAGATACCACAGTTAATTGGATATTTCTGTATTTCGTATGCTTTTTGAGAGTTTAACCTAAGCAATCCACCTCTTCGAAATCCGATAATTAAATCATTCCCGTCAAATATGATAGCAATTATTTCTCCGTTTTCCATAATTGACGGATGTATATTTTTCACGAACACCTTCCCATTATCTTTAGTCATGTATAAGTTACCTTTTCTATCAATAAAGATCAATGTTTCTTTATCGTAGAAAGCACCAATAACAGGTTGAGAATGCTTAAGAATACCCTTGTCGACTGCTATTGGATCCAAACCTTCCTGCTTTTCAATTACATATTGCTTAATTACTCCACCGGTAATAATCAATATTTTATCATTGCAATCAATAAGCAGCTTCTTTCGGTTTGAGTCAGGTTTCAGATTGGGTATGATTATCTCAATAAATTTTTGGTTAATGCTGTCATAGCAATACAATTTTCCCCCTTGTGTAAGAAGATAAATATTTTCCTTACTATCGCAGGCTATCGAACAATCTTCTTCAAATTCACTATAAAACTCTTCTACCCTGCTGCTTTTCCTGGAATACCTGTTCAACCCCCACTTAGTCATTATCCATAAATAATCGTCACTTGACCCTACAATTCTTCTGATAACATTACTTGAAAGGCTATTCGGATTTTCAATGTCAGGCTTATATACCTCTATATCCCTTCCATTGTATTTGTTCAGTCCGTCATAAGTGCCAATCCAGAGATAACGTTCCCGATCTTGATACAAACAGGTAATAGCACTATTAGACAAGCCATCTCTGCTACTGATTTGCTGGATATTATAAGGATATAATTGGGAGCATATACATACGGTAATAAAAGATATTATGACTTTATACATGTGTTGTTTCATCGTATAAAAGGTTTGCTTTCACAAAGATATATTAAAATACGATAACCTTGGTATGTTGATTTGTAAGTTTTGCCCCTACACATGTTTCCGTTCTTGCCAAAATTGTCCTCATTTCACTATACTATGATTGTGAGGACGACTTTGGCAAAAATGAGAATAATACAAAGGAAGCAGGCTAATTATTTTTGCTCTCACAAGATGTTGAACTTGAAACTTTTATCTATGAAGAGAATTCTATTATTATTGTTGATTTTTCCAGCTATTTTATCTGCACAAAATGTGATTAAAGAACGTCAGTATCTACACACACTGACTTCTATAGAACAACATCAGGGTCATTTTTTGTGGAAGATGAAAAAAGCCGACGAGATAAATATAAAAACAGAAGATATTTCCACAAATTCAATTAATACATCTGATTGGATGCCTGCAATTGTACCGGGCACTGTTTTAAACTCCCTGGTTTATAACAATGTTTATCCTGAGCCTTATTATGGTTTGAACAATAAATTAGAATCCGGTTTAATTCCAGATCTTTATCATGCAGGAAGAGACTTTTATACTTATTGGTTCCGAACTGAATTTAAACTCAATAAAGAGCAATTTAATAATAAAAAAGCATGGCTGCAAGTAGATGGTATTAATTACCGTGCAGAAATATGGCTTAACGGAACTATGGTGGACAATATCTCGGGAATGTTCCTTCAAAAATATATTGACATCACAGACAATATTGTTTTTGATAAAGATAATGTTCTGGCTATTAAAGTTTATCCGGTAGATGTGCCCGGAACGATCAAGCCCAAAGGAGGAAAATCATTCGGTGCAACAGGTGAATTCCAAAACGGCGGTAATGGGGAAATAGGCAGAAATGTAACACAGCTTATGACCGTAGGCTGGGATTTTACTTATCTTGATGGAATAAGAGACCGCAATACCGGAATATGGAAAGATATATCAATTTTTACTACAGGAAAAGCAACCTTACGTCATCCGTTTGTTAAAGCCGAATTGTCGAAACCCGGGTATGATACATCCCGGCAGACTATATCAGTTGAAGTAGCTTATCCGAATTATCTCCAGCAAAACCGTCGCGAAAAAATAAAAGTTACCGGAGAGATCCTTGGAGAGAATATCCGTTTTGAGAAGGAAGTTCGTTTATTTAGAGAAGAAGTAAAAGAGGTTGTATTTACACATGAAGAGTTTCCTCAGCTTGTAATAAAGAATCCCCGTCTATGGTGGCCTGTAAACAAAGGAAATCAAGAACTCTATGAACTCGTTCTTAAAACAGAAATAAACGGCGTAGTAACAGATTCTGTATATACCCGCTTCGGGATAAGAGAAATAACATCTACAACTGAAACCCCTGATAAATCAAGGACATTCTACATTAACGGAAAACCTCTTTTTATCCGGGGAACTAATTGGCTACCTGAAAATATGCTTCGTACATCCGACGAACGTACATGTGCCGAATTAAGATATTCTGCCCAATCGGGAATAAACCTAATTCGTTTCTGGGGGGGTGGAATAACAGAATCCGATTACTTTTTCCAATTATGTGATGAATTAGGAATATTGGTTTGGCAGGAATTCTGGATGACAGGAGATACAAAACACCCGAGGGATTTAGGTACTTATCTTTCCAATGTGGTTTCTACCGTAAAACGTATACGTAATCATCCTTCACTAGCATATTATGTATCGTCAAACGAAAGTAGCGAGATGCCTCACACAAAAGAATTACTCAAAAAATTAGATGAAACAAGAGGCTATCAAATGGAATCGGAATGTGACGGAATACATGACGGTAGTCCCTATAAACAAGTAAATATAATGACCCATTATGAAAATACAGCCTCAGACCGTGGAAGCCGTATTGATGGATTCAATCCTGAATACGGAGCCCCGTGCCTTCCAACTGTTGAATGCCTACGTGAAATGATGGAAGAAAAAGATTTATGGCCAATCAATAAAGAGGTATGGGATTATTCTGATGGTAACGGTTTTCACTTGATGTCAACTATGTATACCGATATGACTAATGAATATGGATTTTCACAAAGCATAGATGAGTTTGCGCAAAAAGCTCAATTTGTCGGAGCCATGAATTATAAAAGCATTTGGGAAGTATGGAACTATAATAAACTTCACTATGGTGACCGCTATACTTCCGGTTTTCTCTATTGGTACCATAACTCACCTGTACGCCAGGTTTGTGGACGTATGTGGGATTGGTCACTTGAACCTACAGCAGCACTATATGCCGCACAAAATGCATGTGAGCCTTTACACCCTCAATTTGATTATTTAAAGAATACTGTATCTGTAGTGAACGATTATTATCAAGCATTTAATAATTATAAAGTGACTGCAGATGTGTATGACCTGAATATGAAAAAGATATTCTCAAAAGAGGCAACTGTTAATCTACCGGAAGATGGTGTTGCCAACGATATATTTAAAATTGAATTTCCACAAGAAATTACCTCTGTGCAATTCATCAAGTTAAGACTATTAGATGAAAATAACAGGCAAGTGGGTAGCAACTTCTATTGGCGGTCAAACAATAAATACGAAGGACGTAAGACATTAACAGGTCCAGCTACAGCAGGTTTTGAAGAAATAAATAAATTGGCAAAGGCTAAACTCTCTGTAAGGCATAAAACTTCAGTAAAAAACGGAAAACATTTCATAAATCTGGAATTGAAAAATACAGGACGCTCACTCTCCTTTTTTACACAAATACAATGTCTTGATATCAACAGGAAACCGGTAAGACCTTCTTTTTACACGGATAACTTTATATGCCTCATGCCAGGAGAAAGTCGCAATATACAGATAGAGACAGATTTTAAAAAGCTCTCGCAGAATATGTATTTACTTGTGGTGAAAGGATTCAATTCCGATAAACAGGAGTTCAAGATTAAAATTAAAAGATAAAACTTGAAATAATAAAGAGTAAAAACTTATTTTCAGCAATAATTATAGCTCAAGACGGACAGTGATAAACAAAATATTTGGGGAAATTATAGCTAATACGACCTTTAAAAACAGGCAATAAAATAATTCTTAAATCAAATTTATATAGAATGACTTATGAAACACATTTTTTCAATCCTGATCATTCTCCCTGCTTTCTACCTTTTAAGTTGCAGTGGAAACGATGAACCGAAAAACAATGTAACAAAACCTACTTTAAAAATAAACACGAATGAAAAAGTAGTAACCAATGCAGCAGGAAGTATTGTTATCCAAGTTACATCTAACACCGCATGGAAGGTTGAAGCAAAAAATGCATGGTTAATTCCTGAAAGAACTCAAGGAGATGGCGATATGTCCATCCGAATTAAGTATGAAGCAAATAGTACAGCAAAACGTTCCGGAGTAATAGTTTTTACTGCAGACCAGCTAAACCCTGTAGAACTGACTATAACTCAAACCGAACTTACCTTTACTAACCCGATAGCAGGAATACCGGATCCCTGGATTATAAAACATGATGGATATTACTATACTTGTAAAGCACAGGGAAATGGAATAAATATATCTAAATCTGACAGATTATCCGTAATATCCCCTACTAAAAGCGTATGGAAATGTCCTTATGACGTAGGCAATAACAAACCCTGGAATATTACAAACGTTTGGGCCCCTGAATTACACCGCATAGATGGTAAATGGTATATATATTATGCAGCCGGACGCCCGCATTCAGAAACAAATTCATACCAATTCCAGCGCAGTGGTGTACTCAGAGCCAAAACTGATGACCCTATGGGTGAGTGGGAAGATATGGGTTTGCTTTATACCGGCGATAACTACCAACCCGGCATAACACCGACCAATACCAATACACAATATGCTATTGACCTCGGTGTTTTCCAACTAAATGGAAAGCTGTATGCCGTATGGTCAGGATATCCGGCGAATAGTTCGGAACAGAAACTCTACATAGCTACGATGTCAGATCCTTGCACTATTACTTCATCCAGAACAGCCATATCAAGCGCAGACAAATATTGGGAAAAATATAATTCTACAATTAATGAAGGACCTGCATTTTTAAAAAACAAAGAACACGGGAAATTCTTTGTAGTTTATTCCTGCAATGGCTCATGGACAAAACAATATCGCCTGGGTTATATAATGCTTAATGATACGCTGGCTGACCCTACCCAGCCAATTAACTGGAAAAAATCAGCAACCGATGTATTCTATCGATGCGATGACACTGCTAATATCGACGGGGTTAACGGAGTAGGACATTGTAGCTTTACAAAATCTCCCGACGATACGGAAGATTGGATCATATACCATGTAAAAAACCGTAACGACAATACATGGTCATCAGGACGATCTACATTCATTCAGAAATTCACATGGAAAACAGATGGTACTCCTGATTTCGGCACTCCTGCAGGATGGGGTGAAGCAATACCATTGCCTTCGGGCGAAAGCCGCTAATAGAATTTATATCAGTTCCGGATAGCTCTAAATACTTTTTTATAAATACTTTAATTAAAACAGTTATGAGAAACATGAATTTACGAGGATTATTTTTAGTCGTTATCTCCTTTTTGACTGTGCAAAAAATGGTTGCACAGGACATTGATCTTACACATTTGATTGTGAATAATGATTTTGAATATCAGTCGGAAGGTGTAGTAAATCCGGCCGGCACCAGCTGGAAACCGTTAGCACAAGACCCTCCTACTAAGTTTTATGGATGGGAGTGTGATTTGAGTATTCTGGGAAATGATTCACAAGGTATTAACCAGGATTTTAAAGTGGATGGAGTTCCTACTAATCATGGAGTAAATGCCTGCTGGATTGGTGGTAACTGTGTATTGCCTGAATTTTATGAATTCTATCAAATTATTGATAAGGAGCTCCTTACTGCCGGTACTTACAAAGTACAGTGTCTTTTAGCAGCAAAAACAAATAAAAGAACAAGCCAGCGTTTATTTGCAAACCAAAATGTACAATATCACGGAGCAGAATCAGAATATGCTTTAAATCAAACAGAAGGTGAGATTGCCACCTTTGCAGGCTGGGCAGGAGATCTTGATGGAAATTTACAGGAAATGGAAGTATACACTACCATAGGGGAAAATGAATCGTTGAAAATCGGGATTCGCACCGGCTGTGTAAAAGGTGATGGAACTATTGCTCCAAAAGCAAACCCAATGCATGGATGGATCCGGGTAGATTATTTCCGATTAACCAAAATCGATACCGGTTCCAGAATTAATAACACTGATATAAAAACCAACTATTATGTAAACGACGGCAAGTTAACAGTAGAAGGTGTTAACGCTTTTAATGTCTATAATATTAATGGAGTAAAAGTAGCAGATGTAAAAACCAATAATACCAATGCGTCAGTTGATTTAATAAAAGGAATTTATATCGTAAAAACCGGGAAAAATGGTGAGGTTTTCAAAGTAGCCGTTAAGTAAGTATAACATATTTACTTTTGATATACTTCAATAATTAATTATCAATTCTTTAAAGTTCATGAAAAAAGCAATTCATTTTTTAACCTCGCTGATTTTACTCTTGTATTTAACTATATCGAATGCTCATTCACAAAGTTACGATTTAAAAAACTTCCCTGAAGGATGTCAGCCTAAAGAAATAGGTATTAAACTTACAGAAAGATATCTTCAGACACCTCATTCGGATTGGGGACGTATTAATTCAAAACATAAACCAACATTTGTTACTTATCCCGATGTATGTGCCTGGTTGGGCGCCTTATGGTTTACGCAAGCTATCAAAAATGAAGATTTGTATAGCAGACTGGTAGAAAGGTTTGAACCATTATTTACTACAGAGAAGAATATGCTACCTGAATTTCGACCTAAGCCACATAACGTAGTAGATTGGTATGTATTCGGGTCTGTTCCGTTAGAAATATACAAAACTAACAAAGACCCTAAATATCTAGAACTGGGAATGAAGTATGCAGACAAACAGTGGATATTGCCTGAAGACCCGAGAGGCGATGAAAAGAAATGGCACGATAAAGGTTATTCGTGGCAGACACGGCTTTGGATAGATGATATGTTTATGATCACAGCCGTACAAGCTCAGGCATACCTGGTTACTGGCAACGAAAAATATATGAACCGTGCTGTAGATGAAATGGTTTTGTATCTGGACGAGATACAACGGGATAACGGACTATTTTATCATGCTCCCAATGCCCCTTTCTTTTGGGGGCGCGGCAACGGTTGGATGGCTGTAGGCATGGCTGAGATGTTACGGATGATGCCTAAAAATAACCCGAACAGAGGTAGGATAGAAGAAGCATATCAAAAAATGATGAAAACACTTCTAAGATATCAAGGTTATGACGGCATGTGGCATCAACTCATTGACGATCCCAATTCCTGGAAAGAAACTTCTTCGACAGCGATGTTCACTTATGCTATGGTAACAGGAGTGAAAAACGGTTGGCTTGATAAAAAAACCTATGGTGCAGCGGCTAGAAAAGCCTGGCTTTCACTGCTAACGTATTTGGATGAAGACTATAATATTCGTAATGTATGTGAAGGTACCGGTACAAAAAATGATTATCAACATTATTTAAATCGTCAAAGACTTACCGGAGACCTGCATGGACAAGCAGCACTTTTGTGGTGTGCATATGCGTTAAGTAGTAAGTAATAATTTCTGAGAGTGCCCCAAAAATATAGTTGTCATCCCGGGCTTGACCCAGGATCTCCTCCGTAAACTATATAACAGCAGATTGCGGATCAAGTCCGCAATGACAAACGACTTTTTGGACACACTCGTGAAAGTTTAATATTTAGACATGAAAAATCACAAATTACTCACTCTGATAACTCTGTTTCTATTGGTAGGATTCTCACTACCTTCCTGTGATAATGAATCGCCTGAAATAAAGCCAAATCCTCCCGGAAAAGAAGAGCCGGATACTCTTAGCTACGATTTGGATAATTTCCCGGAAGGATGTGAACCACAAATAATCGGTAAGAAACTTACTCAAAGGTTTATTGAGGTATCTTACTCATATTGGGGAAACATTTACTCTCAGCACACAGCAGACCATGTCACTTATCCTGATGTTTGTGCCTGGCTGGGAGCATTGTGGTTTGCAGATGCAATAAAGGATGACGATTTATATGATAAAGTAGTCGGGAAATTTGAACCTTTATTTACTACGGATAAGAAAATGCAACCAAGCTTACGTCCCTCAGCAAGTAATATTGTAGATTATTATGTTTTCGGGGCAATTCCACTGGAAATATACAGGAGAAAAAAGGAAGCCAAATATTTAGAACTAGGGCTAAAATATGCTGATGGGCAATGGACACTACCCTCTAATGCTACTCAATCACAAAAAGACTGGCACAACGATGGATATTCGTGGCAGACACGGCTTTGGATCGATGACATGTTTATGATTACAGCTCTTCAGGCACAAGCTTATTATGCTGTTGATGATAAAAAATATATGGATAGAACTGCGCGGGAAATGGTTTTATATCTTGACCGGATACAGAGAGATAACGGTTTGTTTTATCATGCACCTTCTGCACCTTTTTTCTGGGCACGCGGCAATGGATGGATGGCTGTAGGAATGGCAGAAGTACTAAAGATGTTACCCGATGATCATCCAAATAAGAATAGAATAAAAGAAGCCTACATAAAAATGATGGAGACACTAATCAGGTATCAGTTAAAAAGTGGTATGTGGGGACAACTGGTTGATAATTTGTCTGCATGGCCGGAAACCTCAGGAAGTGCCATGTTCACATACGCAATGATAACAGGGGTAAAAAACGGTTGGCTTGATAAAGAAAAATATGGTACTGCCAGTCGTAAAGCATGGCTTGCACTTTTGACTTATCTGGATGATAAATATGATATAACAGAAGTATGTGAAGGTACAGGAGCCAAAAATGATTACCAATATTATCTTGATCGTAGAAGATGGGTAGGTGATTTGCATGGTCAGGCAGCACTTATATGGTGTGCCTACGCTTTGAGTAATCCTCCGAAAAGAACCAAATAAATGAAAAACCCGATTAATAATCTTAAATTAAAAAATGCCTATGAATCACATACCTATTGAATGAAAAACAAAACAGTCCGGATATTCTCATAGAACACCGGACATATTCTTTAAACAATAATAATGTATAACTTTAAATCATACACAAAACATATGGGAATTTTAAATAAGAAAAACCTTCGTTTTTTCAAGATTACTAGAGTATCGTTTGTTATGATGCTTTTAATCTTATTCCATACTATAACTATAGCTACTGTTTACTCGCAAAATGCAAATACAACGCAAGAAAACATACGACAAGGAAAAAGGCGCATTACGGGTACACTAACTGACACCAATGGGGAGCCACTTGTAGGAGCCACTGTACAAGTCAAAAATACAAGTGTTGGAACTATTACGAACAACGACGGTCTTTTTGTTCTTGATGTTAATGACAAGGATATCATATCATTCAATTACGTCGGTTTTCTGGAACAAAATATTGCAGTAAAAGGAAAAAACGTCTTAAATGTTGTTCTACAAGAAGACACACAAATGTTTGAAGAAGTTGTAGTTGTAGGTTATGGAAAACAAAAAAAAGGTGGAATAGTAAGCTCGGTAAGTAATATAAGTTCAAAAGAATTGATGGCTCCGACAAGCAATCTCACCAATAACCTTGCCGGCCAACTTGCAGGATTAATAAGCATCCAACGTTCGGCAGAGCCGGGACGGGATGATGCGGAATTCTGGATACGCGGTGTCAGCACTTTCAAAGGAGGAACTAATCCATTGATTTTGGTAGATGGGATACCACGTGAGATAAGCAACATAGAACCCGATGAGATCGAAACATTTACTTTATTGAAAGATGCTGCAGCAACAGCAGTTTATGGAGCCGAAGGTGCAAATGGAGTTATACTGGTAACTACCAAACGCGGAATAATATCTAAACCAAGAATATCATTTCGCGCCGAATATTCAATAGCATCACCCCAACGCCTACCTGATTTTGTCAATTCGTGGGAATATTTGGAACTTGCCAATGAAGCGGCATTTAATGATGGAGACGGTCCCTATATATTACCCTCTGAAATTGAACTTTATCGTAATAGAGTAGACGATGATCTTTATCCAAATACAAATTGGATGGACGAGCTAATAGATAATACGGTCAATAATCAACGTTACACTCTGAATTTTCGTGGTGGGGCCGAGAATGCAAAATATTTTGTGTCAATGGCATACCTTCAGCAAGATGGGGTATTTAAAGATAACCCAATGGGTAAATATGACAGTGATTTTGGTTATCAGAGATATAATTTGAGAAGCAACATCGACCTGAAAGTGAGCAAAACCACAAATCTTAATATAGACCTAAGTGGACAATACATTAACAGACGTACTGCTAATCGTTCAGCTGATGAAATATTTTCTTACATGCTTCATACACCTTCTCATTTATTCCCTGCAATATACAGCGACGGAACTCTGTCAACTTATGAAAGACAAAGTGACAGCAACAACCGAAATCCATTTAATATGCTGTATAATCAAGGATACCGGAAAGAGTATGCTACCAAAATACAGGCAAATGTAGGTATTGATCAAACCCTTAACTTTATTACTCAAGGTTTAAGCATGAAAGGTAAAGTTGGATTGGATTATGATAATAATCTGGCTACACTGCGCAATTATTGGCCAAGTCTTTATCATGCTACAGGGCGTGATGCAGATGGAAATCTAGCTTATAGTACGTCTGTATCCGGTTCGCCGGAATTGGAAAATCCCGTATTCACTGCAGATAATTCAAAAGCTTACCGCAAAATCTACATTGAAGGATCAGTGAATTATGCGAGGACTTTCGCCGATCGTCACAATGTAGGAGGTATGGTATTGTATATGCAGAAAGAAACACAGAAGCACGATGATAAAGCAGTACTTCCATATCGTAAACAAAGCCTTGTAGGCCGTGTTACCTATTCATTTGATGACCGTTATTTCATTGAAGGTAACTTTGGTTATACTGGCAGCGAAACATTTGCAAAAAAGAATAGATTCGGATTTTTTCCTGCAGTAGGTTTGAGTTATTATATTTCTAACGAAAAGTTCTATCCCGAAGCGATAAAAAATGTGATGAATAGTGCAAAGATCAGGCTTTCTTACGGACGTGCAGGAAATGACAAAATTGATCCGGACGAATTAGTACGGTTCCTTTACCGTGCCACCTTTAATGATAGCGGATACAACTTTAATCAGGGAATCGGTTCATCAGGCGGAACTAACGGACTGGGAGCAGGTATACATGATAAACTATTTGTAAACAATGATATCCGTTGGGAAATAGAAAATAAACGTAACATTGGGCTCGATCTGGCTTTTTTCAACCATAAGATCGATATTACAGTAGACTATTTCAATAATCTCCGTACAGATATTCTTTTACAGCGCAACACAATTCCAAGTACGGCAGGTTTCCATGAAAAGCCTTGGGAAAACTATGGTAAAGTTAAAAATTGGGGGATTGACGGAAGTTTCAATGCTCGTCATGACTTTGGAAAAGTGCGCGTAAGTGCCAGAGGGACTTTCACCTTTGCCCGCAATAAAATTACTGAATATGATGAATTACCTGATGTAGACCCATGGCAAAGAGTTACCGGTACAAGAGTTGGGGAGAGAACTCTGTATATTGCTGAAAGACTTTATACTGAAGACGATTTTATTAAAACCCAGAATCCTAATGGGACATATGCGTATGAACTAAAACCCGGACTTCCAAGAGTAGGTCTAGGGGGGATATTAGGACCGGGTGATATCAAGTACGCCGACCTGAATAATGACGGTATCATTGACAGCAAGGACAAAAAAAGAGGTGTAGGAAATCCGTACAATCCGGAAATAAACTATGGATTCGGTTTTAATGTAGAGTACAAAGGATTTTATGTCAGCACTTTTTTCCAGGGAACCGGAAATACTTCCATATTATTGAGTGATGGCAACAACACATTCTGGCCATTCAACTGGGGAATAGAAAAGTCGAATTACCGGAAAGATTTCCTTGATCGATGGACTGCTGATAACCCACGACAAGATGTACTTATGCCGAGACTACATGTCGGCTATGGCAATAACGTTAACAAAGAGCCAAGTACATGGTGGTTAAAAAACGGCAACTTCTTACGCTTCAAAAATCTGGAAATAGGATACACTATTCCTACCAATTTTGCTAAAAAGCTTAGGATAGAAGGAGGCAGAATATATCTTCTGGGACATAACATTTGTGTATGGGATAGTTTCAAACTGTGGGATCCGGAAATGGGTAATCGTAACAAAGGTAATAGCTACCCCATGTCTCGTACTTTTACATTAGGACTTGAATTAAATATCTAATTTATATTACAATATGAAACCGAAAAACATAAAAATATTAGCATTCAGTTTATTCCTTGGATTTTTCACTTCTTGTGATTATCTGGATGTGTCTGATGAATTAACGGGAGGTATTACTGATATTTCACAGGTTTTTAATAATGTGGACAGAACAAAAAAATGGTATTCCCAAGTTTTCACAAATGTTCCTGACTACTCAAGAATGTGGGCTACACCCGGCATGGGGAATATTTGGTCTTTCTATGCGGACGAACTGTACTCAAGAATTGCAAACAATTCGGGCAAGTACACTGAGTGGAATTCTTCCAATACCAATTCAGAGCGTTGGGCTACTTTATATGAAAGTATTCGTCAAGCTAATATTTTCCTTGAGAAAGTGAAACCGATAGTTGAGGAAGGCGGTCCTAATGCAGCTACACTTACTGAACCTCAGGTAGAACGTTACAAGGCAGATGTGCGTTTTATGAGGGCTGCTTATTATTTTTATCTGATGGAACTATACGGACCTGTACCTATCGTCACCGAATCGTTGTCTTTAGAGGATGATTTAGACTTACCACGAAACTCACTTGATGAAGTTATTGAATTCATTGATTCTGAACTTTTAGAGGCTATGACAACAATGGAACAAGAGCCCTATCACACGAACGAAAATTATCGTGCTGTGCCTACAAAGGGAACGGCCCTGGCGCTTCGGGCAAAATTATGGGTATATGCAGCCAGTCCTCTTTTCAATGGTGGATTTACGGAAGCATTAGAATTAAAAAACAAAGATGGAAAACAGATCTTCCCCAATCGTGACGATAGTAAACTACAAAAGGCAGTGCAGGCCTGCAAAGATTTCATAGCATACGCGGAAGAAGGTAACCGGTATGAACTTTACAAAAATTCAGGAACTTTTGATCCTGCGCTTTCTGTATATGAAGTTTTTCAGGAATATAATAAAGAAATAATCTGGGCTACAGCAAAAACACAATGGGGAAGCCTGGGTGACCAGAACTTTGACACAATGACAACTCCTCCATGCGAACCGAACGGATTAGGAGGAATACATGTATTGCAAGAACTTGTTGACGACTTTTACATGGCAGATGGCTATCCGATAAAAGAAACTTCTTTCTTACCGAAGTCACCGGACTACGATGCTAGTGAATCTACATTCGGAATTCTCGACGGTTATGAAATTTCAAATATGTATATCGGCAGAGAACCCCGTTTCTATAATAGTATTACTTTTTCAGGTAAGAAATGGCATATCAGTGGTAATGAAGTACAATTTTATAGAGGTGGCAATGCCGACAAATCCGTACCTGACGGTGCACCTATAACAGGTTATCTTTTATATAAAAGGTTGAACCGAACTGTTTATGGTAAAACTCCCGGAGTAAAATCAAAATACAGACCTTCAATAATCTTCCGTTTGGCAGACTTTTACTTGCTTTACGCCGAAGCATTAAATGAGGTATCTCCTTCCGATCCGGATGTATTGAAATATCTAAACTTTGTACGTGAACGCGCTGGTCTGGCAAAATTGGAAGATTTGAATCCAGCCATAGTAGGAAATCAATCAATGCAACGCGAAGCCATACGTCGCGAAAGACGGATAGAACTTGCAACGGAAGGACAACGTTACTTTGATGTACGCCGCTGGATGATAGCAGAAAATAAACCGGGTGAAGGTGGGCAAGGTGGTGATTTTACCGGAATGAATCCCGATGGGAATAAAGTCGCATTCCATACCCGTAACAAGATTCATACCCGTAGTTTCAAACGCAAAAACTATTTGTTTCCAATATCCCTTGTCGATATGCAGAGAAGTCAGGTATTAGTGCAAAACCCCGGATGGTGATAATAAATTTGACGGAAATAATAAATCAATCAAAACTTATTATAATATGAAAAAACATAAAATATTCACCTTTTTGGCCATGTTTTCATTACTTGGATTTTTCATTTCGAGTTGTGATGATAATATGCCCGTGGTAAAGGAAATCGGTGTCGAAAACGTAACATTGGACGAAGAACTCAGCAAGGGAGTTACAATGGAAATAGGCACTACTATCAAAATAGACCAAAAAGTATCTTTGATACCCGAAAACGCTACGGATAGAGCAGAAAGTTTTTCTTCATCTAACGTGGAAGTAGCTACAGTAAATGCTAAAGGAGAATTGACAGCGAATTCATCCGGTACCAGCAAGATAACAATATCCGTAGGCGGAAAAAGTGTAGAATTCAACTTAACAGTAGTGGATAAAATTATTGTCCCGGCTACCGATATCGATTTTACCATACCCGAATTAGAATTGATGACAGGAACCGATTATAGCCTTTTCGCTCAGGTAAAAATTCTTCCATTTGAGGCAAATGACGGGGTAAACTATACATCTTCCAATCCTGAAATAGCATCTGTCAATACAGAAGGAGTCCTGACTGCTATAGCAGAGGGGGAAGCAACTATTACGGTTGCCTCTAACCATGATAATTCTGTTAATGCAACACTACCCGTAAAAGTAATAAGTTTCAGCGGTGACTATCCACGTACAGGTTGGACAATGACAGCTTCTCATCCTCTTTCCATAAGTGCAGGAGATGCGGAGAAAAATTCTCTAACCTCAGCTTTAGATGGAGATATTACAACGAACTTCAGTTTGGTAAAACCTGGTAAAACCTGGGGAGCTGAACCTAACAGGGTTAGTGTTCCTTCAACCGATGCTTTACACTTTACAATAGATATGGGTAAAGCTACAACGGTTAATTACTTCAGGATTCGTCATAGAAATGCTCTCCAAAAAGAGTTATTCCTGAGATGGCGCGGCTTCGAGCAGATATTAGGTAGCGATGATGGAATAAACTTTTCTGTAATTGCAGAGGATGTAGTAGTTACTAGTTGGGACAAAGCAGAAGAACAAGAGACTCCCGACGTTATAATACCAACATCAAAATACAGATATCTGAAATTCTATGCCAGTAATTCAAGTAAATATATGGACACATCAACCGGTAGTACAATCCAGATACAAGAATTTTATTTAGGAGTAAAAGAAGAATAAGATTTTTTTTGAAAATTTCTATCTGTGGCCTGATTTTAGCCTTAGATGTAAGAGGGTGTCCAAAAAGTTGTCTGTCATTGCGGACTTGATCCGCAATCTCTTGCTTTATAACTTACAGAGGAGATCCCGGGTCAAGCCCGGGATGACAATTATACTTTTGGGACACTTTCTAAAAAACAGTTGAAAGTAATGGGTAAGTATATAAGAAGCAAACACATGAAAAACTTTTTTAGCACAGTAATTTTATTGGCATTGACATGTTATATTTTTATTTCATGCAGAGATACTGATGAAACAGATCCGGGAGAAAACGGAGGATCAGAACCGACTCTCACTATTACACCCATTGATAAACTTAACCAAGGAATTCCAACTATTAACTCGCATGCTGATATCACATCACGTTCATCGTTAAAGATGAATTACAGAAGCTATGTTAATCTGGGGCAAAGTTCGCTTGATGTTGCCAAACCTAATTATCCACGGGTCAAAAAAACAGCCAATGGTAATTATATTATGTTCTTTCATAATAATCAAATCGGTGCCAGTTGCTCCTACGCAATCAGTGCAGACCTGAAAGCATGGAGTGCCAAAGGTAGGATATTTGAAAATTACAGTATTACCGACAGCGATGGCGAAAAAAATGAACGTCGCTTCTCAAATGCCGATGCATTGGTACTGTCTAACGGAGATATTATAGTTGTAGCGTCTTACAGAGCAGATAAAAACTATAAAACAAAACCTCTTGATGCCGGAATTATAATGAGACGAAGTATAGACAATGGGGTCACTTGGGGATCTCCTATAGAAATATATCGCGGAGTTAACTGGGAACCTTACCTGCTGCAATTGCCTTCGGGTGAAATACACTGTTATTTTACTGACAGCAGCCGTACTTATATTGAAGGCACCGACACAGGGACTGCGTTAATCGTATCTAATGATAATGGCCAAACATGGACTCCTGCGTTTGGCAATACCCCTTATTATGTGATACGCACCATGCATAAAAAAGATGGAAAAACTTACTTTAACAACCAGATGCCCTCTGTAATCAAACTAAACGAAAGCAATGAACTAGCAGCTGTTGTGGAAGCTAACATAGGAGGTTATCACATATCGTTTGCTTACTCGGGCGAAGATGGTGAATGGGAGCATTTAAACCCAGAAGAGGAAGGACCCGAAAAACGTAATGACTTAGCTTTCGAAGGAGCTGCACCATATCTTATACAATTCCCGTCTGGTGAAACAGTTGTTTCATACAATAAGTCCTCAACGTATTTCATGAAAATAGGGGATGCGAAAGCGCATAATTTTGGAGACCCGTATGCTCCTTTCCCCGGTAAAGGATTTTGGGGTACGTTAGAGCGAACAGATAACCACCAGCTCATCGGGGCAATGCCTAATTCTACTGACGGGACGGTAATGTTAGCACAGTTTATCCTGAACCACCGTATTACGGCTACAAACCGGAGTGTGAGGGTAGACGGGGATAATTCCGAATGGGCTGATACGGATCATGCACTTTTTGTGGGAGAGAAATCGCAGGCACAAGCTACTCTCAGATGTTCTTCTGATAAAAATAATATCTATTTCCTTGTTGAAGTCTTAGACAAGTTCATATCAAAAAGCGATTATGTAAATATTTACATAAGCCCGGTCACCGATGATAACTTACTTACTAAAGAAGCTTACCGGATAAGAGCTTCCTATGATGGGATAAAAAGCACCGACATATATAGTGGTGATTGGGTAAATACCGATCTGGGGATATTAGCAAGTACTTCATATCATGGCTCCATTTCCGATGATAATGATGAGGATTATGGTTGCATTGCTGAAATATCCATTCCGCGATCAAAATTAAATATCAAATCAGGAGAAGTTCTTGTTAACTTTTCTATATTTGACAGCCGGGGAGGTGGAGATGCTGTTTGTGATATTTCTTCTACAAGCACAGCAAAATGGATACCCATAACCGGATTAACAAGTTTATAAAACAAAAATATCAGTGATTTCATAAGATAATGAGAACAGTTAATTTTATCAGTTTGATACTTATATCAATAGTTATCAGTTGCAATTCTTACGCTGCTGATTATGATATTGTAATTGTAGGCGGTACACCTGCAGGTATAACAGCAGCCATTGCCGCCGCCAGAGAGGGTAAAAATTGTCTCATCCTTGAAAGAACAGAACATATCGGTGGCTTACCTGTCAACGGACTCGGAGCTACTGATATTGCTACCCGCGGGGCTACTACAGGACTTTTTGAAGAATTTGTATCTTTAAATAAAATATATTATATTGATACCTATGGAGCAGAATCTGCACAGGTACGAGATTGTAGTGACGGATATCATTTCGAACCACATGTAGCTGCCAACACCTTTGAACAAATGCTTAATCGGGCAGTCCCCGGGAAAATCACTATTCTGCCACTCAGACAATTCGATTCCGAACCTCACTATGTAACCATCCGTGACGGACGTATTATTTCAATTCGTATTTTCAATAGGGCAACTATACAAGAAGAATTTTACACCGCAGCAGTATTTATAGATGCTACATATGAAGGTGATCTGGGTGCGGCGGCGGGCGTTCCATACAAATTGGGCCGTGAAGGCGCCGATGAGTATGGAGAGCCATGCGCCGGAAAACTATACCGTTGGTGGAAAAACGGCCCGGATGAAACCGGAACCACCTACCAGGCAGATAATGCTATACAGGCATACAACTATAGATTGTGTCTTACAAACAACCCGGATATCCGGATTCCCTTACCTAAACCAAAGAATTATAACCGGGAAGAATTTGTTTCTCTTGTGGATGATGTTCTTTCGGGACGCAATACTGACGTACGCTACCGAAATGCAGACACTTACACAATTGCCGAAAACCGAAATAAAATTCTTGCCGGACAACGTACATCTGCCCCGGGCGATGTATGGGGAATGTCAAAAATCAGTAGTATGACGCGATTACCAAATGCAAAAACCGATGCCAATAATCAACATCTTGCACTGATCTCTACTGATCTTCCGGAAGAAAACTGGCCTTGGCCAACGTCAGGATGGGATTGGCGTGACCGGTTTGCTGAAAGATTGAAATCTTATACCTTGGGGCTATTGTGGTTTGCCCAGAATGATGAGGCTCTACCTCCTCACTTCCGGGAGGCATGTAGGATGTGGGGATTTGCAAAAGACGAATATAAAGACAATGACGGATTCCCACGACAAGTTTATGTACGGGAAGGAAGAAGACTCGAAGGAGCTTATTTTTTTACTGCAAATGACGCTTTACCATCAAATAAAGGGGGGCGTCCACCCATTCATCCGTCATCTATCACTGCCAGCCATTATGCTTTGGACTCACATGCAGTCCGTAAGCGTGAACCGGGAAGGATACATCTTGATGGTTTTTTCAGTCATCCGTCAGCTGTTTATACGGTACCCTATGGAGTGATGGTACCGAAGAGTATCGATAACTTACTATTTCCTGTAGCCGTTTCCGGAAGTCATGTTGGCTTTTCAACCTTGCGAATGGAGCCTTGCTGGATGGCACTAGGCGAGGCTGCTGGTATCGCAGCGACAATTGCTATTGATAATTCACAGAATATAAGGGAGATATCAATTGAATCTATACAAAACAAATTGTTAGACAACAAAGCAACACTCATTTATTTCAGGGATATTAAAAATAATGACCCGGATTTTCCTTTGGTGCAAAAACTAGCTTTGCACGGCTATTTCCCAAACTGGGATGCTGGTCTTGACAAAGTATTAGATGAAAACACAGCAAAACAATGGAGTGCACTCTCGGGAAAAGAGATAAAAAGCAATGGGAAAATAACAAAAAGAGAAATAATACGAAAAGTATTATGGAAGCCATAACTCTTCGGCATTAAAAATCACTATCCATTGAATCTATCATTCCGCCACCAGAATCGGTTTTTTTATCCCTATTGGGTTTTGCACGCATATTTCCAAAACTGTAGGTCAAGGTTATACCGACCTGACGCCCACCTCTCCAGTTTTTAGAATCCTGCTCAAAGCCTGTGCCGGAAGTCACAGTATGCCATTTCCGGGAATCAAGCAAATCACGTGCACTTATACTAAGACTGAGTTTTCTATCCATAAAAGATTTCCTGATTCCCGCATCTAATGAATAATTTGGTTTCCTGTAACCTTGGGCTATCACTTGCTTTGCATTATAATTGCCTGTCAACTGTAAAGATATCGAATAGGGAAGCACAAAATTACCTATCATACGCATGTTCCAGGAAAAATCTTCTTCCGGCTTCCCGATTACAGGTTCTTTAGCTGCTTCCGGCAAATAACTAAAACCATCCAATTTGTAATAAAACAAATTTAATGTAGTAGTAAGATCCAGAAAATTAAATAGTTTATTCTTACCTACTACTTCCAAACCGGCAGATTGGGTTTCGGCTATATTTTCAAATGTACTCTTCATCACATTTTTTTCAAGATAACTGATTCGCTGAATAACATCTTCTGTAGTACGGTAATAACCGGATAAAGACAACATGTGGTCTTCCCAATTCTTTATATAATTAAATTCAAATGCATTGGAATACTGTGGAGTTAAATAAGGGTTACCAAAAGAAATGTTGGTAGAATCGGTAATATTAATAAAAGAATTTAATTGCCTGCCCCACGGACGCCATATCCTACGTGTATAATTCAATTGAACTTCACTATTGGATGGAAGTTCATAAGAAAGAAACGCACTGGGGAAAAGACTAAAATAATCATCTGTATGAAACTTGACATCATCTTTTGACTCGCCATATTTTAATGATTTTGTATCAACTTTGGAGTATTCTCCTCTCAGTCCTACCTGATATCCCAGTTTCTTATATTTTCCCGAATACGTAGTATATAGTGCATGAATATCTTTATTGTACATAAACCGATTGAAAAGATTTTTATCCTCTTCTTCCGTATTCGGTTTATATTTATTTTGCTTGTAAGTTTCTACCGGGCTATCTTCTTTTGAAAGAGTGCTTTTAAATCCGGCTTCCAACTTATTGTTTGTATTGAATTTATTTACATAATCCAGCTGAAATTCCCATTCTCCATTATTCATACCACCTTCCTGGCGTTGATATGAATTTCTTTTGGAGCCATTTTTATTCTTAGATTCCTGGGTATATATGCTCGTCTCATCCATTGACCATTTATTATAAGAAGCTATAAAATCAATGTTGCTGTTTTCACTGAATTCATGCTTATAGCCGACTTCAATATTACCCCCGTTCATGTCATTTTCTGAATTAGTCAAACGCTGGCTTTCCACAAAAGAACCCGGGACATTGCTTTTATAATCAATTGTATTTTTATTATCCCTGCTTCCAAACATACCAAAAGCACCAAAACTTAAATGATCTTTTTTGGTAAGATGGTATGTAAGTCCCATACGGGCAAAAATATTACCACCGCTACCATCCTGATCGGATACCTGATTTAAGAAAGTGGTATCTTTTTTATTTATATTCAACCGGTTCGTATATCCTCCCCCTGTTCGTTTACGCTCCCGATATCCCAGACTAGCGTATGCATCAAGTTTACTGCTGCTATAGTTGAAGTTACCACTGGCACTATATCCGCCTCTTGTATCTACACCAGCTTGAAGACTCCCATAGTATCCGGCTTTCCTATCCTGTTTCAAAACAATATTAATAATTCCCGCAGTACCTTCCGGGCTATATTTTGCAGATGGGTTAGTGAGTACCTCAATTTTCTCAATACTTTCTGCCGGCATCTGTTCCAATATTTGTGCACGATTATCTGCAGAAAGTCCTGAAGCCTTACCATTAATCCAAATGGTAACACTGGTACTCCCACGCAAAGATACTTCACCCTCATTATCTACTTCTACTGAAGGTATATTACTTAATACATCACTCGCAGAACCTCCTGCAGACGCTATATTCTGGTCTACATTAAAAACTTTCTTATCTATTTCAAGTTTCATTTGAGATTTCTGCCCGATAACTTTTACTTCGCGCAAAAGCTGTGTATCCTCAATCAACGAAACAGTTCTTAAATTAACAGTTTTAGCCGCCTTCTTTATAGAAAGATTTTGTTCGAAAGGTTTATAACCCACAAAAGAAATTGTGATTGTATAATCACCATCTGCCAGTTTATCTAACGAAAAAGAGCCGCTTTGGTCGGTTATTGTTCCTTTTACCAAATCATTAGTCCCCTTCTTTTTTACACTGATGTTTACGAACTCTAATGCTTCCTGTGATTTTGAATCAATCACTTTACCTTTAACTTCCCCTGACACTTCAGATACCGGATAAACAGAAACATAAAACAAACCGAGTAATATAATACCTATTAAAAACCTTTTCATAATATTTATTCACCAAATTAACTTCTATCTACGGCTGTTTGACTTTAATTTATTTAAAAGGTTTAATTATTTTCCTTTCTTTAACAAAATAGTATGAATATGGAAAATTCCGGTTACAGTTTGGTGGTAATAACAAAAAGACTTAAATTTGTGGCGTATTAAGAAACGGTCTTGTAGTTCAATGGATAGAACAAAAGTTTCCTAAACTTTAGATTCGGGTTCGATTCCCGGCGAGACTACCATAAAGAAATTGTTTTTTAATTCTTTTTCCTGGCCAACATTATCTCTTCGCCGTTTTCATTAAGCAAATAAATATTTTTATCCTTCATTATCCCCGATAAATTACCTATATCTTTTATTAAAATAATATCAGGACTATCATAAATATATTTTCCAGACAATTCTTCATCGTCAATATGCAGCGAATCGCTAATCAAGGAAGCACCATTAATTCTTAATAAATAAGTTTTTTCGTAAAAGTAAAGTGAGTAACGTTCAGGATAAGTATCCTTTTCCGTCCAGCACTCACCTTCCCAGACTGTTCCTATCAAATGATCTTTTTCATCATTTTTATTACAACCAACAAGAATAAAAGAAATGATACAAATTGAAGAAACTATAACATGTAATTTTATTATGATTATAATATTTAATGAGGTTAGATTTAATTAGAACCTTTTTAAGTTTTGCTCTTTTCTTTAATTAACGCTGTTTTAAGTGATTTATTTTTTTCAAAGCAATATTTCTTACACCAGGCCCCACCAATGAGAATATAAATATATACATTACTTCTTTATCCCAAAATTCTCTTTAGCCACTTTTATATTCGTTTTCTACCTGAATATAGGATGTACTACTACCTGAAAGAAGGAGGAGAACTATCTGAAACCACCCCTTACTACTACCTGAAACAAGGGGGTACTTCTACCTGAATATAGGGTATACTACTACCTGAGCTTCAATCTTAAGACAGGTAGTAGTAGGGGTTCAGGTAGTAGTACATTCATATAAGCCTTAGAAGGCATTAAACACTCTTCAAACGATAAATTTAAGAGGGTATGATCGGGGAAGAATACATAAAAACAGGATAGAGAAAAAGCCTTAATAAGCGCAATTGAAGAAAAAGCAAGACACTAGAGCTATTACTTTTTAAGAGTTATAAATACAAAAGCCAATAAGAATGATTACCTAAAAAATCTTTTCCATCTCATAAATTTATCCTTCATCACTTAAAATCGTCCTATCAAATATAACTATTTTATATGGTAATTATTATCACAAAAGTAATAATTCTTATTATATTTGCATTACTTTATTCATCGCAGAATAAACTATTTTATTCCATAATCTAAACATGTGTGAAGACATTTACCAGAATCTGTTACTTCTCAAAATTAAATCTCTATATTAACTAAATGAATGAAAGATATCCATGAAATAGTAAATTCTGTATCAAAAAGCGATAGAAATGCTTTTAATACATTTTACGACCTCTACTATGATCATGTTTTTCATTTCTCTTTTTATTTTTTGAAAAATACTGAGGCTTGTAAAGAAGTAGTCTCGGAAGTATTTTTATCTGTATGGCAGTCAAGAGCTAAACTAAAAGAAATAATCAATCTTGATACGTGGCTTTATGTATTAACTAAAAATCAGTGTATTCGTTATTCCAACAAAGCAAATAAAATATCAACTGTACCTCTGGATGAAGCAATCAAAATATCTGTTCAATTACAGGAAAAAGGAGAAGGGAAAAATCCTGAGGAAGTGATGCAAGAAAAAGAAATTGAACAATTATTAGCTGATATTATAAATACACTGCCCGAAAAATGTAGAATCATTTTTCTGATGTCCCGACATGATGGTTTGAAAACTAAAGAAATAGCAAAAGCTTTATCCCTACAAGAGAGCACAGTTCGTGTACAAATGAAAATTGCTATAAAAAAAATCATCGAAGGGATAAAACCATACTACCCCAATTTAAGCTTATGCATATTACTAAAAATAATCTTTAATTCAATTAGTAATTAAAATTTCCAACCGTGGATAGAAGTAGGAACACCTATTTGCTATTACCTATAAATTACTATTTGAATCTACAATTTTTTCCTTTTTCTATCAATTATACTCTTCCACCGAAAAGATGTAAAACTACGTAAGGAAGAACTGTTAATTACCTAAAGGTAGTCAGCTATTTCTCCGGTAGTAGTTGAGCATTCTTCCTAAAGTAGTATAACTACCTGATAATATGAGAATTAAATATCGATCAAGACATACATTTAATATGTTGCTGACTTAAGAATATTTTCTTTTTCTATCCTTTATTCAAAAAAAGAGGAGGACCTTTTAAACGTTTTTCTTATTCCATGTCTCCTTTATAAGTAAACCATAAATAACCAATGCATATGAGACGCAAATTCTACTTTATACTTCTATTTTTCACAGCCATTACGATTCAAAAGATCGATGCACAACTACCGGAAGTCAGTACGCCGGATAATCCTTTATGGTATTATATACAAGTAAAAGGTGAGGATGATCGCATAGGCAGAGTTTTCACAGTAACAGGAAATGATATATATGGTGACTACATCGAAAATATCGGGAATGAAGAAGACAAAGATAACAGATTGTGGAGATTTGAAAAGAATGCAGAAAATTACAATATCATTAATAAAGCCACTAATAAGAAAATGGCAATACGTATTGCACAGGATATAGAGAGTGGATTAAAAATAGCAACTTTACCGGATGATACTTCCGAGAGCTGGGAACTACTTGAATACAATGGATATTATCAAATTAAATCCGCCTCTGGCCACAACTACGCTCATCAAGCCAATAATTATGGAGGTAAAAGAAATTACGTAATTATGTTTGTAGGTACGGATTGGTATCGTTCGGACAATTCTTTATTTAGCTTTATTCCTTATGACAAATCATTGCCTCAATTAAGCATTGGAAATGAAGAATATTGGTACTATATATTAAGTGGAAACCCTAAATACAAAGATAAGTGTATAACAGATGTAAGTTCATCAAGCAACAACGAAATAAAATTTGATATACAAGACATGATCGTCAATAAGGAAAACCAGCAATGGAAAGCCATTAGACCGATCAATGCCGATGATGACCTTATGCTGTTTATAAACAGACAAAGCGGAAATGCTATTCAAACCAAGTATGAATATAACGGACAATATTGTGCACAGGCTACAAAAGACATGGAAACAACTAACGGGTGGGAGCTATCACATATTGATCTTAATCAATTTACAATAGCCGGCGTCAACGAAGATGGCTACAAAGGACATCTTAACATATCAACAGAAAATACAGATATCTCTTATCTGCCCGATGCCAAAAATCTTTTAAACTCAAACTACACATGGATCTTTAAAAAAGAACCAAATCCTCACGGAAATTCAATAGAACACCATAAGCAATCTCCGAATATTTTAGCTAATATAAAAATCTATCAGCAAGGAAAAAGAATAATTGTAGAAGGAGTTGAGGAATATACAATTACCAGTATATCAGGCATCTCATATAACAAATCCTGTGAGTTACCTAATGGAATCTACATCGTCAATATCTACGGCAAAACAAAAGCTTTCTTAGTAAAATAAATATAAATAGTTATCCCAAATCTATCCAGTATGAAAACTAATAAATACATCCTATACTTATTGACAATACTTACATTCATTGCCTTCGACAGTAATGCACAAGAAAGATTAATATTGTCTTATACCATATCTCCGGATGATCAGATAAATTCTTTAAGTGATATAAAAATCGTGCCAAGTAGTGGAAACTCAAGCAACTATCAAAACGGAGAAGGAATAGAAAAGTCTTACGACGGAAATATGAATACATTGTATCACTCAAGTTATAGCAATACCGTCTTTCCTATTACATTAACTTATAATTTCACAAATGTCGAATTTCTTGATTACTTCATTTATCACCCTCGCCAGGGACATACGAACGGTAATTTCAAAGAACTGGAAATATGGTATAAATTATCTGATGGGCAGCGTACCAAACTTGGAGAATATGATTTTAAAGGAAGTGAAAGTGCAACAAGAATCAATTTTCCAACTTCTTTAATTAAACCCGAACAAATAGAATTTATAATAAAATCCGGAGTAGGTGATAACGGTATTGGATATGCCAGCTGTGCAGAAATGGAGTTTTATCAAATTAATAATGCGAGTGTTGAGTTCTTAGATATTTTTGAAGATAATCTGGCTACCCGGTTAAAGTCTACTGTAAGACCGGAAGATATACAGCAATTAACCAATCCGTTTCTCCGTGAAGTAGCAACTGATATGTATAATGATAGATACTCATTTAATCTTCGTGTAGGAGAATTTACGCCTTACCTTAATCTTAATAAGCTTGATGAAGCACTCATTGCCGCAGCTTATAATAAATATGAAAATCCTACCGGTATTTATTTCCCTCTGGGAAAACAAATATTAATCGCAGAAAACATTCCGGAAGGACAACAGATAAATTTACTTATTCCCGATTACCGGTTCCTTCATGATGGTGGTAACATTCGTTCCAGAAGCTATCCGATCAGGAATGGAATTAATATTATTGATATAAAAGATTGGGACGGATTAGGCTACATCAGTTATTTTTCTGACACACCTGCACAAGAAGGTGCTATTCGTATACATTTTGTACGGGGACAAGTACATGGATATTTCGATATAACAAAACATACAAATGATGACTGGAATACAATATTAGGAAATATAACTGAATATCCCGTACTTGATTTGGTTGGAAGACATTGCCAGTTAACATTCCCCGTAGAAGACTATATCAAATATACACAAGGGAAACCGGTAGAGCTTATCAATGCCTATGATTCCATAGTCACTTATGAACAACGTTTTGTCGGACTTGAAAAATTCAACAAACGGCCTGCAAACCGGGTACTATGTAGAATAAACTATACCTATTTCATGTTCAAGGACAGAGACGGGGCTTCTTTTGAGAAAGGGACCATGAGCCGGGTAATAAATCCCGATAATGTATTGAATGAATCCTGGGGAATGGCACATGAGATAGGTCATATACATCAAATGAAATTCGTTACATGGGCAGGAATGGGGGAAGTCAGCGTTAATTTCCCCAATCTTTATATAAACTGGAGGTACCCTTCAAATGGTAATTCGACCAACATGTCTCGCCAGAAAACAAGAAGAGGAATTAATGCCCTCTTTAATAAAGGAGTTCCACATGCCAGTTATAAAACAGATGATTATAATATGTATAAACTGGCACCATTCGCTATACTTTATCATTATATGAGACTGGAAAGAGGACGAGATGATTTCTATGCTGACCTTTATGAAGCTTTACGCAATTCAACAGACAACACTGCAGCCTGGAAAGTGGCAGACTTCGAATGGTATTTTATAAAAAGAGCATGTGATGTATCGCAACTCAACCTGGTGCCCTTTTTTGAAGCATGGGGCTTTCTATATGCGACGGATATTGAAGAAAGAAGCCCATTTGAGGTAGAAGATTATTCTTCTGATACCTACACTCTGCCTGACTCTAAAGTCAACGAGCTTAAAGAATATATAAATAGTAAAGAATACATTACTCCTGATATTAATTCCATAATGAGTGACAGAGTAATAAACTCTATGACAAATGTAGATGCTTAAAAAACAGCTCGAATATAATCATTTTAAAATTATTTTATTATTAACTAATTAAATCATTAATCATGAAAAGGATTTTACTTTTTGTACTGATAGTAACAGTGCTGTTCCCATGGTGCATCAATGCACAAACATTTCCAGAACTAAGTCAGAATGGCAGTGATAAGTGGTATAGCATTCACTCGCATAGGGCCGGAAAAGTTTTGAAAAACAATGGAACAGAAGAAGTTATTACATCTGTAGATTTTGAAGATATCGATATATTAAGATGGAAGTTTGGATCTACAGGAGCTTTTAACGAAGATCAGCCTGTATTTAAAATCATATCTAAAGCCGGAGGTGCACTCTCTTACGGCAAGTATGTAGAAGATCCGGAAGGAAACTATTTATATAATGAAGATACAGGAGAATATATAAAGCTCCCGGATGGGGCAGTAGGAACCCATGCGCGCCTAGATAGATGGTATATAAGAACAGTAGAAGAAGGAAATACTTTCATCTTTAAACAGTATTTAGATGATGATGGCTATATTTTCCAACTCTTTTGTCTGGAAGAAGAAAGTTATATTAACATGACAAATAATACCGACGATCACCAAATATGTTTATACAATGTTGATAATGATTCAGGCAACTCATTCAGTGCATATGTTAATATTGAAGATTTCTATGCTAAAATGTATGCCGGAGCACCGGAGTTCAGTACAGCAGACGCTCCTAAATGGTATTATATGAAATCGTGCAGAACAGGAAGAGTTTTTGCATACGATGGTGATCCTCAGAATTTATTGAAACAGGTAAGTCTGATCGTCACTCCCGGTTCGCTGGAACAGGAATCACAACTGTTCAGATTTGAAGGAGATTATAATGGCTTCAGAGTTATCAGCAAAATTGAAAACTATGAATTGAATTATAATAGTAGTAGCGATAGGATCATTTTTACAGATCCGGGACAGGGTGCAACATTTACTTTTTCAAAATACCCGGATAAAGAAAATCAGTTTGGAAAAGATAAATGGGAGCTTAAATATACTCAAAACGGTAAATGTCTAAATGAAACCAGTAATGAAGCATGCCTTTATAATGCCGAAGACACGGGAAATGCCATACATTTCATAAGAGATAATGAGGTAGACAACCTGTTCAAAGATGCACCTGATCTAAGTACACAGGCTTCCCCTCTATGGTACTATATTAAGAATTTACGTTCTGAAAAAGTACTTGCATCACTAGGAATTGCTGACGGAAGAACATGGCAACGCGAATTAACAAAATCCGAAGAACCTATTGACTCTCTGAATGCACAATTATTCAGATTTGAAGGGACCTATGACGAATTTAAAATTATATCCCGAAATAATACAGAACTGAAATATGATGCGGATAACAATAGGATAGTAGCTGCGGCAGTAGGAGAAGGAGATAAATTTAAGTTTTCTCCATCCACAGTAAATACCTATGGAGAAGGCAAATGGACTATCATTCATATATCAAACGGTAATGCTATAAACATGCATAATACCAAAGTTGATGAAATAGTTCTGTATAGCGCGAGCGATCCCGGAAGTATATTTGAGTTTATTGCATCCGAATTAAATCCGTCTTCGCTTAAAAACGATAATTTGGTGAAAGCCCGGCCAATTATATCAGGAAGAAATATGGAGATAATCGGTGAAAATATCGCTCACATAGCTATTTATAGTATCACAGGAATAACTATCCCTCAAATATCTGAAAACCAATATACACTTCCCGTAGCAGGATGCTATCTTGTGAAGATACATTATAATGACGGGACTTCTGAAAATATAAAAGTAGCAATTAAATAAAACACAAACTACTACATAAACCTTAACTTTATATGAGGGCTTCATCTTTATTGAAGTCCTCATAATTTAAACTTTCCTACGTATTAATTATTTTTTTAAGAAAAACACATCTTGTTTTAAACGAAATCCACGTCTACTGTCTCCTATTCATATGACAATATTAAACAATAATGAAAAACAAAAATAAAATAGAAGGTAAAAAGTATTCGAATATTTCTGAAACCGGTAATGAAATAGAAGAAAATAATAGTGATACTGGGATCAATTCTATTTTAGACCGGATAAAGATCCGCATGAATGTATCGGATATAGCCGACAAACTAAAAGATGGAATACTGGCTGATGTCAACGAAAAGATTGACAAGCATAATAAGATAATCCGTATACGCAGAATAAGCCTGGCAGCAGCAAGTATCGCAGCTATTTTTATCTTATCATTCTTCCTCCGGATTATTACTACAGACAAGTCTATAGAACAATTAGTAGCAATCTCGGAATCGTATAAAATAGAAGAAGCAAAAGAGGTAAGTATCGTTTCCGGCGATGATAAACGCGAAATAGAAGAAAATAAAAAAATTACCCATACAAAAGAGGGAAATATAGTAGTAGATGAGGAAGAAAGAATCATAGCTAAAGAGATAGATACAGAATATGTAACTATTATAGTACCAAGAGGTAAAAGAACCTCCATACAATTCAGCGATGGCTCAACTGCATGGATTAATTCGGGCTCCAAATTAGTATTTCCCAAGAATTTCCAAAAGAGATCCAGAAATATATATATAGATGGAGAAATTTATATTGAAGTAGCAAAAGACGAAAAAAGACCGTTTTATGTGAATGCTGAAAGAATCAATGTAGCGGTTTTAGGAACCATATTTAACATCAGTGCTTACAAGGATGAGCCGACGACTTCAGTAATACTTGTAGAAGGATCTATTGAAGTAAAAAATAACAAACAAAAGAATATACTTAAACCAGGACAAGGATATTTTACCGAATCTGATAATATCAGTATAAAAGCTGTAGATACATATTCATATACGTGTTGGAAAGACGGACGGTTGAAGCTGGTAGATGAGCCCTTCGAAGCCTTACTTAGAAGATTATCCCGTTACTATGGTGTTGAAATCCATCCGGATAATGACTTGAAAGATCTTCGTTTTGAAGGAAATCTTGATCTCAGAGACTCAATTGAGGGAATATTAAATATCCTCTCTTCTTCAAAAGCCTTCACGTATATAAAAAAAGATAATATAATAGAAGTCAGAAACAAATAACCGATATAGTGTCGCCTATGAAACATAACTTTTAATCTTTTAATATAGATGATAGATATCATCTGAATTCTTTGTTAACATTTTTATATATCCATAAATTGAATCTTAACTAAAATCAAATGTATGAGAATAAAACACAAAAGTCATTTTAACAAATTTAACACTCTCCTTCTCTCATTTTGTCTATTCTGTAATATATCGGCAGCAAAAAGTTATTCACAGTCCGGTAACATAACAATTAAAGTTACCAACTCAAGTGTGAAACAGCTTTTCTCTGAGATAGAAAAAAACACTGATTATTCTATTCTTTATGAAAGAGGAATAGTAGACAATAAAGTCGTATCTGTAGACGCTCAGGATTTAACAGTAGAAGAACTCCTGAATAAAGTATTGCCGCAAGTTGGGTTAACCTACAAAGTCAATAATAAACAAATCGTAATTGTTCCTAAAGAAGAACCTGCAACAAATCAACAATCAAACCCGGCATTTACGCTTACCGGCATCGTTACCGATAATACCGGAGAACCATTGATCGGTGCACATGTTGTAATTAAAGGAACAAGTGATGGAGTAATTACAGATGTTGACGGCAAATTCTCAATAAGAGTTTCCAAAGGACTTACTTTAACCATCAAATCTTTAGGCTATCGTGATGTAGAAGCATTGGTTACAGACGAGAAAACAATTAAAGTCGTAATGTATGAAGATGTAACCGAACTGCAAGATGTAGTTGTGGTAGGTTACGGTACTCAGAAAAAGGCATCTCTGGTAGGATCGGTATCATCCGTTAAAGCAGCAGAATTAAAAGTTCCGTCTACCCGGTTAAGTAATAGTTTCGCCGGTCGTCTGTCCGGGGTTATTGCAGTTCAGAGAAGTGGAGAGCCAGGCTCAAACGGTTCTGATTTCTGGATACGTGGTATATCTACCTTCAATGGTTCCAGAAACCCTCTAATTGTAATCGACGGAGTAGAAGCCAGTAAAGGCGATTTGAATAACCTGGATCCGGAAGTTATCGAAAGCTTTTCTATCTTGAAAGATGCCACAGCTACCGCTTTATATGGAACACGCGGAGCAAATGGCGTAATGATTATTACTACCAAAAGAGGGCGCAACATTGATAAGCCCATTATCAACGCACGTTTTGAAACGACAATGCTGACTCCGACAAGCAAACCCAAAACCGTAGATGCCGTAACTTATATGAATATGTACAATGAAGCATTAAGAGACAGGCGTGGTAATGGTCTACCCTATTCTGAAGAGAAAATACAAGGCACGGCAAAAGGACTCGACCCATTATTATATCCGAATGTTGACTGGTATAATGAAATGTTTAATGACAGATCCTTTTCAGAGAAAGGAGTATTCAATATTCGTGGTGGAGGCTCGAAGGTAGATTACTTTATGAATGTTTCAATAAACCATGAAGCCGGTTTAATGAGAGGACGCAGCAAAGAGTTTTATTCATTCAATAATAATATTAATCTTTGGCGTTATAACTTTCAGAACAACATTAATATTAATGTAACTCCTTCTACCTCTATTGCATTAAGGCTCAATACACAATTATATGATTATAATGGGCCCTATACTTCTGTTGATGACCTATATGGAATGGTTATGAATTCAAACAGGGTTGATTTTCCAATTGTGTTCCCGAATGAAGATAGAAGAAATCTCACAGGAGATCAGAATCATTACTTGTGGGGAGGAAAAACCGGAGGTATAATCAACAGTGGTTTTTATAATCCAATGGCAAGAATGGCTACGACTTCAAAAAGCCAGTTTGAAAGCACTATTACTGCAAATCTGGAAATTAATCAAAAACTGGATTTTATTTTGCCCGGCCTTTCCATCAATGCTATAGCATCTTTCAAAAACTGGTCAAAAACCGAACGCTGGAGAACAGTTGGATGGAATACTTACACGATGAGTGATTATTCATTAAACGAACAAGACGGATTATATGATTATAAATTACAAAGAATAGGAAACCTCCAGGAAACTTCCCTTATTACCTTTGCCGGTGTAGACGGTGACCGGCGGATTTATCTGGAAGGGCGTATACATTATGATAAAACATTTAATTCAGTACACAATGTCGCAGCTATGTTATTGTATACACAAGATGAATTTAATGTTAACTATGCAGGAGGCAATAACTTTTCCAGTAATGATATATTATACAAATCCCTTCCAAAACGTAAACAAGGTTTTGCCGGACGTTTTTCTTACGGATATGACAACCGGTATTTAGCTGAAGTCAACTTTGGATATAATGGTAGTGAGAACTTTGCAAAAAACAATCGTTTCGGATTTTTTCCTTCAGTTGCTTTAGGATATAATATAAGCGAAGAGTCATACTGGGATTATTTAAGAAACGTTGTTTCTCACCTGAAAATACGTGGTTCTTATGGGTTAGTCGGAAATGACCAGATCGGTGATACGGATAAACGTTTTTTGTATCTTGAAATGATTAACTTATATAATAGAGGTTTTGTTACAGGAGTTGAGCAAGATCACAGTGCATACGGTCCCAGCTATACCCGTCTGCGTAACAATGGTATCACTTGGGAAATCGGGAAGAAACTAAATCTGGGTATTGACTTACAGCTTTTCGGTGATATCAATATTATGTTTGACTGGTTCCGGGAAATCCGGGAGAATATCTTCCTCAACCGCCAAACCATTCCAAACTACGTAGGCACAGGAAATATAGAAATGTTTGGTAATCTGGGAAAAGTAAAGAATCATGGATTTGACTTTTCAATTGATTACAATAAACAAATAACAAAAGATTTCTTTCTATCGTTTAAGTCGACTCTTACTTATGCAAAAAATAAAATACTAGAATATGATGAGCCCTCATATATGCAATATCCATCTACTTCACGTGTAGGTTCATCAATAGAACAATTGTATATGTATATAGCAGATCGCTTATTTATAGACGAAGCAGAAATAGCAAACAGCCCGAATCAACAGCTAGGTGGGCTGAAAGTGAGTCCTGGTGATATCAAATATTTGAATCAACCCGACAGAAACGGGAATTACGATAATGTCATTGATGGCAACGACAGAGTCTATACCGGACATCCTACCGTTCCGGAAATTGTATACGGATTCGGACCATCTATGCAATGGAAAAACCTGGACTTATCCGTGTTTTTCCAGGGAACAGCCCGTTCATCACTGATGATGTCAGATTTTCATCCTTTTGGAACTAGTTCTATAAGGAATGTATTACAGTTTATAGCAGATGATTATTGGAGCAAAACCAATCCTAACATTTATGCCGCATACCCTCGCTTAAGTCAGACTGACAGTAAAAATAATCAGGCTAACTCTACTTATTGGTTACGGGATGCTTCTTTCTTAAAATTGAAAAATGCGGAAATAGGATATACCATCAGATTTAATAAAGAAAGGAACATGCGTATTTATCTTAACGGAAGTAACCTGCTGACATTCTCTAAATTTAAGCTTTGGGATCCGGAGCAAGGAGGTGGTGCCGGTTTCAAGTATCCAACAACAAGAGAATTTAATATTGGAATACAAGTTGTACTTTAAAAACCAATTGAAGATGAAAAATATATTTATATCAGCTATAGTACTGTTTTTATTATTTATAATTCCTTCATGTAATTATCTGGATATTATGCCAGACGAACTTCCAACTGAAGATGATGCCTTTGCCAACAGAAATACGGCAAAAGGTTATTTATACTCATGTTACAGCTTTATGCCTAATCCGCGCCACGCTACACTTTCATTAGACTTATGGACAGCAGATGAGATTGTTTCCTCTTTCGAACATGAAAAATTTGCTGAATTCCCTAAGGGCAATTACTCATCAAGCGATCCCGTTCTTAATGATTGGAATGATCTGTTCACAGGTATACGCCAATGCTATATTTTATTGAACAGAATAGATGAAGTTCCTGATTTGGATAAGTCAATTGCTGAATTATACAAAGCTGAAGCAACTTTCTTAATCGCTTACTATCATTTCTTATTATTAAGATCTTATGGCCCGACCATTCTTGTAAAAGAACTGCCGGATATAAATATATCAGATCCGTCAAAATATTCGGGAAGAGCAACATACGATGAAAGCGTAGAATGGATAGTCGGCAAATTTCAGGAAGCTATTGACCAGGGATTAAAAAGCAGTTTTGGAGGTTCTGATTATGGAAGAGCAACATCTACCGCAGCAAAATCATTTATCGCACGCATACGCCTTTATGCAGCTTCCCCCTTATTTAACGGAGCTAAATCTTCATTTCCGGAAACGGATGATCTTACAGGCATATTTAATGATTTCCGTACCAAAGAAGGAGAGTTGATGATAAGCACAACTTATGATGCCCATAAGTGGGAGTTAGCTACAGAAGCATATAAGGATGCAATCGAGCTTGCCGAATATTCGGCGTATAAGCTTTACGATATAAGTGAATTGAAGGGGGATGTAAAAGCACCGGAAGATAAGACAGAGTGTGCCCTTCGCATGAATATATGCGATAAATTAAATATGGAATTAATATGGCCCTATTGCAGAAAAGAAGATGGTTTTTCGTTACAAAATAAATCGACGCCTTTTGATTCCGACAGAGATGCCAGTTGGAATGGAATAGCTCCTACACGTTTTATGATAGAAACATTCTATACGGAAAACGGTTTACCGATTAATGAAGATCCAGCCTATTATAATAAAGAAGAACAGGTAAAATATTCCATGGTCATTGACAAACATGGAATGGGTAACAGGCTTAATCTAAACAATAAAAGAGAACCACGTTTTTATGCGTGGGTAAGTTTTCATAACGGATATTACGAAATCAAGAATTCCGGGAAAAACGATCAAGTAAGGATTATGACCCAATTCCGGAAAAATGATAATTCCGGAAAGAAAAGCCGGTCAACCAACTATTCTCCTACCGGGTATCTTAATAAAAAAGGAGTGCACCCTAATTATCAGCAAGGACCCAATGGGGGCGGACTTATTCATTATCCCTGGCCAATGATACGCCTTGCCGAGCTTTATCTCGGTTATGCTGAAGCTCTAATTGAAGTTGGAGGTGACAATAATTTAGAATTAGCAAAAACATACATTGATAAAGTCAGAAACCGTGCCGGATTAAAAAGTCTGGATGACTCATGGAGAGGGATAGCTACACTTGATCAGGATAAACTGAGGCAAATCGTTCGCCAGGAAAGAACAATCGAACTATATATGGAGAATCATAGATTCTGGGATGTACGCCGTTGGTTACTAGGGACAAAATATCTCAACATACGCCCTCAAGGAATGAATATAGAGGGAGAAAAGGACGCGGATTTCTTTAAATTCATTGAAGTAAATGTAGAACGTAAATTTGACAAAAACAAGAATTATTTAATGCCTATTCCTATTGATGATATAAACAGGAATCCTAATGTAATCCAAAACCCTAATTATTTCTAAGTTCAACCTTTAATAAATGAAATACATGAAAGATATAGTTAAATATATATTCATATTGATCATCTTAACAGGAAGTCTATCATGCGAAGAAGAAGTCAGAAAACATGATATTGGTATTCCACCAGCTCCGGTTAGTGATGTAACTACAGAATCAGATAATGGGTCTGTCATATTAACATGGAAAGTTCCCCAGGATGAAAACTATCATTATACACATATTTCCTATCTCAATTCAAAAGGTGTATTGTGTGGGAAAAATATATCCAAATATTCTCTTAATCCCGAAACGGGATACACAACAGATACGATCAAAGGATTTGGTAATACAGAAGAATATGCATTTAAGTTGTATGCATGCAGTGAGGGCGGTGCTAAATCTACACCTGTAGAAGTTAAAGAAACTCCGCTTGCACCGATTTTTGATCTGATTATTGAAACTGTCACCTGTGAGGCCGACTTTGGGGGCATTAAAGTAAATTGGCTAAACGAAACCGGTAGAGAAGCCTTTATTGTTGTGAGGTTTGTAATAGATGGTAAAGTGATCAAATCCACCATAGATGCAAGAAAACAAGGAGAAGGATCAGGAACCGTTTCAGGTGCCTCAAAAGCAGAGCCTATAGAATTCCAAATTGTAGTAACAGACGATTATGAGAATCAGTCTAAAGAAATTAAAACTACTTTAACTCCTATTCCAGAAATTAAATTCCCTAAAGACACCTGGAGTATCCCCGGATATGTAGAAGGAAAACAAGACGCCACTATCGGATATAGTTCTCAGGCTACCAATGAAGGAGATGCTCCCAATGGTAGAGCAGTAGCACTTTTGGATGATGATCTGAATACTTATTGGCATGCAGCATGGAGTAATCCCAGCACTTCTTATCCCCACTGGTTTATTATCGACCTTGGCAAAATAGTGACCATAAGCCGTGTAGAAATGACAAGAAGACAGGATGATAACGGAAAGAATTGCCAGACAGGCCACCAATACCTTACTTCCTTAGAGAATACTGATGATAAAAATTCTGAAAACTGGAATTGGGAAGATCAGGGAATATATGATTTCAATCCGGAAGATAAAAACCCCCAGATGTATCGTCTTGAAAAGAATCCTAAAGCAAGATACCTGAAAGTTTACTTTCCTGAAGGTTACAAAGGTGCAAACAATTATGCTGCGCTTGCTGACATAAATATCTTTGGAGCAGAAGATTGATTTTCATGGAAAGTCCGATCGGTTTATTTAACCGATCGGACTCTTTTCATTCTCAAGGTCTTTTATATGCCTTATACCTTGTTATCCAAATCTATCGGATAGATAATTTCATCTTAACATATTAACCACAATCTATTTACAGATATAATAAGAGGATATAACCAAATACATATTATCATGAAGAAAATTACAATCATTGTCCTGTTCTTATTAGGGCACTCTTTTATACTTTATGCACAAAACAAAACCGTGTTGAAAGTTGAAGTAAAGCAGCAAAAGCAACTTACCCTCGAAGCCTTGGGAAACCCGAAATATGAAGGAGATATCTCCAAGTTAAAAATATTAGGAGGAACAGCTCCGTATACTTATAATTGGGAGAGAGCCAACGACTCTTCTACTAACTCCTATTGCGTAACTGTTCAGGACGAGAACGACTGTACAGCTGTTATTTATATTAATGTAGAAGGTTACAATGATATGGAAGAAATCGGTTTGGAAACCGGAATTTATCCGAATCCCACTACTGATATTGTAAATATATCACTCCCTCAAACAGAAAATGAAGTCACTGTAAGACTAATTAATAGTGAAGGGGTATTGCTATACCGGAAAACAATTAATACCATACACCAGATATGGCAACTTTCTCTCAATACATGTCTTCCCGGAAAATATTATATACAAATAACCGGTTCGACTACAAAAACATATCCCGTAATAAAAAAATAATCTAAGAACATGAAAAGATCGTTTACTACCCTATTATTATCAACTCTACTATCATTTAATATCTCCCTTAAAGCACAAAGCGAAATAACTTTATCCAAGAATGATTCTTTAATCGTTGAATTAAGCGGATACGAAGGAGGAGATATTTTTTGGGAATGCAGTAATAAAGTTGACAATGCAAATTGGCTGAACATTGCGTCTGCCAAAAATAAGAATGTTCTACGCCATAAGGTCACAACTCCTTACTACTTCCGCTCAAAAGTTGTTGATGGAACGTGCGAACCATATTACTCTAATATAATAAAAGTAAACTTTGCAGAGATATTCCATGTAAAAGCGGGGCATGGGTATGCTGAGCCTTATACTCCCAACTCTCCCGGAATCACAATGAATGAAAAAGGTTCATTGTCAAACTGGAGTGATACAAACAGGAAAGCTGTGTGGTATCTTTATCAAAAAGCCGGAAAATATGAAGTTAGTATGCATTTAAGGTCTGCAAATAGCAAGGACTATAATTTTGAGATGAAAACTTCTCCTTGCTATGAAGGCCTTGAATATAATCCGGAAACATTTGATTTCACTTGTACAACTACAGGAAGCAACAATAAAGATACTATATACATTTTCAATGTAAACATTCCTCAAACAGGTTATTATCGCTATGAATTAACTCCTGAAAGCACTAATATCCAAGATTTAATCATTGAGGAATTTTTATTTACCGGTTTACGTGAACCCGGACAATCCGGTACTATGGACACCCATGCAACCGATTATTTATCATCTCCATCCGTCCATTTAGGATTTAATACTACTCAAAATACTTCTGGAGAATATAACTGGATTTATCAGGAAATACTTGTTCCCGAAGGGTATGATCCCCTTTATACTTATTGGATGTCATTGGGTTTCTTCCGTGGATACATGGGTATACAAACAAATAGTGAGAATGAAAGGCGGGTTTTATTTTCAGCATGGGATGCCGTAGATAAGGACAAATACCCGAATGCCCCTAAAGAATTGCTGGTAAGTTTGGTGGATAAAGCAGATTATACAAAAGCGAATGCTTTCGGAAATGAAGGAACCGGAGGACAGTCTTATGTAGGTGTAGGAAATCCGAATACCTGGAAGACAGGAACTCCTGTTAAATTTCTGATGAATGCACGTCGTGACGGATCAATTACATACAACGGAGATATAATTCGCCACACTATTGTATCTGCATGGTATGATGCAGGAGAAGGATGGAGATATATAGCAAGTTGGAGAATACCTGTTATGCCCGATGGTAAAGACATGTTTGATGGTTTCTATTCTTTCCTTGAAAATTACGGATGGCGAAACGGACAAATAGCAAGAAAGGGTTATTACTATAATGCATTTGCAAAGGAAACCGGTAAAACAAACTGGACTCATTTCAACAAGGTATCATTTGGAAACACAGATGGTTCGGTGGGTCAGCGTATTGATTTTGAACAAGGTGTATCCGAAGAAGAACCTGATAAATTTTATATGTTGTCAGCCGGATATGGGAAAACAAGAAAAACAGGAAATCAACTTCCTTATGTTAATTACTTCCCTTATTTGGAAAATCTTGATCTAACACCTTTCATACAGAGAGTAGATGTAGCCTTGGAAAGAGAAGAAGAGTTAAATAACCTCGTTTTGAAAGATAAATCAAACTGGAAAGTAATGTCATTTACTTCGGAAGAGACATCCGGCGAACAAAATGGAAATGGAAGGGCATCTTTAATTATTGATGGTGATACTGAAACTTACTGGCATTCGAAATGGACAGGAGGTGGTTCTGCATTTCCTCACCGTTTTGTAATTGATATGAATCAGGAAGAAACGATTAAAGGCTTTAAATTTACTTTAAGTGGAGGAACTTCCCGACACCCTAAAAATATAAAATTAGAATACAGCCATCAACCATTAGAATTAAGTAGTCCTGAATGGGAAAAAAACAGTTTATTAAGTCTTGAAGCCCCGGACGAAGAAGTTTACATTTTAAGATTAGATGCTCCCACCACATTTCGTTACTTAAGGTTCTCTATTCTGGATGGATATAACAATGAGGTGCATACAAGAATTAATGAAATAGATGCATATTAACCATTAGTTATAGTAGAAACCATGAGAAATTTCAGTTATATATTAATAGTATTATTGCTTTTACCGGACATATTAGTGCCCAAAATATGCTTAAAATCAGCTCAGACAATAATGAGTTTTGGTATTACTTGCAATTTAAAAATGGGAATGCTGTAATACAGGATATGGGTGAAAACGAAAATCTCATTATCAAAGCTAAGCAAATGAATGCAGCAGTCGTATCTTTAAAAAAGTGTTATCCGTAAGTCATCCTAATAAAGAGATACGTAATGTTTCTATCTATTCACTTAAAAGGTAGATAATTAATAGTAAAACCTCTTCTTTTATTTTTCATTTTAAAGAATCCGGTTACTATATGATAAAGATTGTATATAGCAATTCAGAAACTGAAACGAGAAAGGTTCATATCATGTAAGCCTCATTAATTTATTATTAATCATAATATTATGAAACAAAAAAATAATCCGTTATTTTTGATTATACTTCTGGCTTTATGCTGGGTGGGTATATTAAACGCCCAAAATAGTAAAACACCTATGATGGGATGGAGTTCCTGGAACACATTTCGAATAAACATCAACGAAGATCTTATCAAACAGACTGCTGATGCCATGATTGAAAAAGGCTTAAAAGATGCCGGATATACATTTATTAATGTGGATGATGGTTTCTTTGCAGGACGAAGCTCTGAAGGAAATTTAAATAATAATGACGAGAAATTCCCTAATGGAATGAAAGCGGTTGCCGATTACATTCATAGTAAAGGATTAAAAGCCGGAATATACTCAGAAGCCGGAAAAAATACCTGTGCTTACAAATGGGATAATGATAAAAAGAATGGTCTAAACGTTGGATTTTATGGACATGAAGAAGAAGACTGCGATCTTTACTTTAATCAATGGGGATATGATTTTATCAAGGTAGACTACTGTGGTGCAGAAGATCAGGGACTCGATGAAGAAACACAATATACCAAAATATGGAATGCCATGCAAAAAACAGGCAGGGATGATATACGTTGGAATGTGTGCCGGTGGATGTTTCCCGGAACATGGGTAACAAAAATCGCTGGTTCCTGGCGTATATCCCATGACATCCGTAATAATTTTGATGATGCTTTAGGAGTTCGAGATATTCTTGAGCATAACCTTTATATGTCAGCTTATGCATCTCCCGGTCATTTCAACGATATGGATATGATGCAAATAGGCAGAGGCAATTTTTCAGAAGACGAAGAAAAAAGTCATTTTGGATTATGGTGTATAATGAGTTCACCCCTAATGATAGGGTGCGATTTAAGAACCATACCCCAACGCACCCTAGACATAATTACCAATAAAGAAGTTATAGCAATTAATCAGGATATCCTTGGTTCACAAGCACAAGTTGTTAAACGTGATGGTAAACGCTTTGTCCTAGCTAAGCAAATTGAAATAGCCAATGGAAAAATACGCGCAGTAGCCTTATTCAACGGTAGCAACAATCCCAGCACCATGTCTATAAATTTTGATGACATACAACTAAGTGGAAAAGTTGAAGTAAGAGACTTATGGACAAAAGCAGATATAGGAGAGTTTATCGAAAACTATACCACTACAATCCCTGCACATGGTATTGCTATGCTACGTCTGGAAGGAGAATCTTCTTTCGATAAAACTATTTTTGAAGGCGAAGATGCATTTATGAATGCCTACAATGCCGTAAAAATGGGAAATAATGCACGCTTCGAAAAAGCATTCGGTGCGTCCGGAGATTATAAAATGAGTAAACTTGGTAACTCACCAGATAATTGGGCCGAATTCAGAAACGTTTATTCTTCAACAGGCGGAACATATAAATTGAAAATCTTCTATTATTCAGACAGCAACCGGGAATTATATGTTTATGTCAATGATACTGAATACCAATTGACAGGTTTAAACTCAGGTAATATGTATTCGCGTGGCAGAAAATCCGTAGAAATTGAGCTTAAACAAGGTAACAACATAATTCGTTTGGCTAATGATACAGGTTGGGCGCCCGATATTGATAAAATTGAGTTAAGAAATCCGGATGAACCAAATGATGATCATATAATAGATGTTGTAGAACCCGATTATGAAATTATTAATAATTCCAAGTTCCCTATTTTAAGCTCAGAAGATGATTCTAGTGAAACATGGTATTATATCCAGTTTCGTAACGGAGCTGCTGTATTACAAGATATGGGAGATGGACAAAACATCCTCACTAAACAAAAGATTAAAGGTTTAGACAGCCAGTTATGGAAAATAATTGAGACCGAAGTTAAAGACGAATACCAGATAATAAATAAGAATGGTAGAAAAATATCATTCAACTCATCACGATATCAAACAAGTTCTTCAAATTCTCAAATCCTTAAAATAATATCGACTACAAATGTCACTCATGCTCCTGCATGGGAAATACAACGTAAAGGAGAATCAAATTGCATGAATCAATTTGGAGGCGCTGGTTTTGACATGGAGCTTGGAGAATGGACGCAAGGAGATAAAAATAATCTATTACAATTTATTGCAGCTGATAAATATATTAACCATATGCCTGAAATAAGCTCCAATAGCAAAGAAGTATGGTATTACATTCAGTTTAATAATGGTAATTGTTTCTTACAAGATATGGGTGATAATGAGTATCTCACTATTCAGCTAGCTAAAGAACATTCAGAAACACAGCTCTGGAAAATTACAGGTACTAAAGATCAATATACATTAACTAATAAAGTCGGTCGTACCATAACTTTTCACAACGATCTCTATAAATCTTCTGGTTCTGAATCGACCTCATTCAAGTTGTTGTATACAGAAAATGAAAATTACGCACCAGGATGGGAGCTACAGCGTTCGGGTATTACAGATAGATGTATGAATCAATATGGAGGACCTACAATTGGAAACAAAGTAGGTGAATGGTATATTAAGGATGACAACAATGTATTATCCTTCTTGCTTCCATCCGAAATTCGCTTTAACTTTCCAATAATTAGCAAAGATAATGAGGAGAAATGGTATTATATACAATTTAAAAATGGGAATGGAACTCTTCAAGACATGGGCGAAGATGAAAACTTACTGACAAAGAAAATAGGCAAAGAAATAGAAGCCCAACACTGGAAAGTAATAGAGACAGATAATTCAAAAAGCGAATTCAAATATCGTATTGTGAATAAAAGCGGACGATCTATTTCTCATGTATCCTCTCCTGAAACATCTGATGGGATTTATCAGGCAAGCAATAATCCGGAAATAATTGCTAATTTTAATATCGTTGCTACTACAAATACAACTTATGCCCCGGCATGGGAACTTCACCGACAAAGTTCTGATAAGCACATGAATCAATATAAAGGAGCAGGAATAAACAGAAATATTAGTGAGTGGAATAAAGGTGATAATGGAAATCCTCTTGTTTTCATAGACATTGACAGTGTAAAAGTTGTAGAAGCTATGATGCCCGAAATTAGTTCTGAAGATAATTCAAATGAAATATGGTACTATATTAATTTCATAGATTCTAAAGAAGGAAGTAAGGCAATGATGGAAGATTTGGGAAACGGAATACCGGTAATGACTAAAGATTGGGATGAAGACAAAGACGAACAATTATGGAAAATCATTCTTTCGGATGCAAGTAACGGAGATTATAAATATCAGTTTGTATCAGCAGCAGGAAGAAAAATTGCATGGAACGAATCCCGTTATATATCCAGTTCGTCCAGCTTTGTAAATTTGAGGCTTAATGAACTATCTCCTTATTGGGGAATTGAAAGAGAAGGAGCCGCTAATGGGTTGGGTATGACGCAAACCGGCTTAGGCCCTGAGCAAGAAATAAAGGATGATTATTACTCTGCCATAGGAAATGGTAAATTAATATTTGAGAAAGCATCCCGACAACCAACTTCCATTACCAGACCAGACAAAAAAACAAACCTACAAATTAATGAGAATATTTTATTTGTGGAAGGAGAAGATATTATGGAAATCAGGATTTATACTATATCCGGACAAACCCTTTTTACCAAAACATCTTCTTTCATATTTAGTTTCTCAAATCCGGGAATCTATTTTGCAAAAATAACATTCAACGATCTTACTTCAAAGACTGAAAAAGTATATATAAAATAAAGTTTGTATACAAAGGTAAGTTTGATAATCAGAATTCCACTTTATTAAACTTACCTTTTCCATTTGAGCAATTAACTTATTACTTTTACTATTTCTTCTGTGGTTTCAGAGGCATAAATAAGTTCGAAATCCTCATTGCTTAATTTCTTTAGTTTTCGTTTTAATGCAGTTTCAGTAGACCCTCCAATGAAAATATCGCAGAGATTTCCCAGATGATTCACAAATTGAATATATTCTAATTGCGGAATCAGTTCCTTAGCTATTTTAATAACTTTTAAAAGTGCCTCTACATTGTGTAAATTTCCAATCCAGATTGCTTTTGTTTCTTCAATAGTATAAGTTATTTCCTTTCCTCCTTCAAAATGATATATTTCTACATTGATAAAACCATCACTGGTTAATCTTGATATCAATGCAGGTGCCAGCTCTGTATTTGCAATTTGTATTTTCGTGTCGTAGACCGACTTTTCTCCGCTACAATCAGATCCTTTACTCAGTTCAACTGTTAGCATTCCGATTTCTTCAACAATCTCTTCTTTGAAGTTATTAAAGCTTTCATTGATATATTGAAGTACATCATCTTTTTTTACTGACACTTCTATATTTTCCTGTTTCGAAACATCAAATTTATTCATCTTCACATAATTCTGTTCATCCGTAAAATCAGAAGGAGCATACAATGCTTTGCTATTCCAATTCAGAGTCGCGAAAAACAAAATAACCAATAATATAGGAAATCCAACCAGAAAGTAGATAAAGGGTTTTTGATTAGCTTCTGAAATAAAAGGTAAGATAACCGTACCACTTATTTCAACAATTCCGGCAAAAATAGCGATAATTGTTAACGGGTTCTTTATTGTTCCGAATTTTTCCATCATAATAATAGAGTTGTCTTTCTACAAATATAATATTTTTTACTTATGCAAATATAATTTATATTGTAAAATTTAAATCATATTACTCTACAACTTTATGACGTCAAGGCTATAACTTTAACGCATTAAGAATGTTTCACCAATCTGGTAAACTACTAATTTTAAATGAATATAACTATACTGAAAGGTTTATAAGATATCTTATCTGCTATTAATAGATTAGCATGTAAATAAGTTCCTCATTAAAATAAGTTTTTATTAAACCCGGATTAAGCATTAGCAATTTCTCTATTGCCTAATCCGAATTAAAAAAACTCTATGATATAAACGATGTACTGAGCCAGGAGTTATAGCGAAAATATCATACAGTTTGTTGAAAACGATAAGTCTGTTATTTTCCATTCCCATATTCATTAATATCGTCCACAAGGGCCTTGAGACCGGTTTTTTGAACCGCTGCGGTTTGCATTCCCCAACTACAGCAGTTGGCCTTCGTGAACTGCTGCGATTTGAAGCTGCCGACCGCTGTAGTCGACAATAGCTAAACGCTGCAGTTGGGAAATTCCCGTTCTTGAGAAAGATTTTACTATTAAATAATACTTACGTTCTGTTTCGGTATCTTATTTCTCCCGTCGCCGGTACTTTCATATTTTTCACCCATGACAGAAAAAGTACAAAATAATATAAGATAAACTTAGAAGATATACTTATTAGGAAAAATAAGACTAATGAGCTTTTATTTTACCGAATCAAAAATCAATAAAAAAGTAGTTCCATTCTCAGAGCTGGTATGCACTTCTATCTGACAACTTATAGCTTTTGCCAAATCTCTTACAATATGGAGTCCCAGCCCTTCTCTTATATTTTCCTTTAAATTCGTCCTGTATAAAATCTTAATTTTCTCCTTGTCCATTTCAGGGCCGTTGTTATGTATGGAAAGCATTATTTTATCATTTTCTTTCCAGCATGTCCATTCTATTCTTTTATCCCTCACATCCTTAACAACTGATATGGAGTTAAATGTGAGATTCCTCATTATGGTTTTTACATATTCTTCATCTGTTTTCAGCTTTATATCTTCTTTATCAAGGTTAAATACAAACCTTACTTCCTTCTCATATTCAAAGAAGTTTTTTATATCTCCAAATAGTTTAGATACAGGGATAAGATAAATGTCAGGAGCAAAATTTTCCATCTGGCTTTTAGACCAGAATAACAGATCTTCCATGGTAGCCAACAGATTTTTCGTTGTTTCCATAGTTTTCTGTTCAAACTTGCCGGCTTCTTCTGCTTCCAAAACTTCCGGAGCTTCAGTCTTAATTTGAAGATAATTGATCAATCCTCCTACCGGTCGCCTTAAGTCGTGATTCAATATACTAAAGAAACGGGCTCTAATTTCATTTGCCTCTATAAGTTTTTTATTGATCTTATTCCTCTTGTAGATCTGCCAGAAAAGCAGAGCAATTACAATAATAAGAAGACTTATGAAAAAAATATATGCTTTTCGTAATTTTATATCTGTATCTATTTGTACCAGATTTATTCTTTCATTGTCCAGAGAAGTGGTATAAGCCAGAGTTATTTTGATAAGTGTAAGTGATAATAACCTACGTTGGGTAACATTGCCGTAATCATACGCTTTCTTTATTTCTGCAATGTAATCAAGAACATAATAGGGGTTTGTAATAGGAGCTGTAGTAAGATAAATATAAGTAGCAATAACAGATATAGGATACGAATGCTCTCTATCACTATTTAGTAGCTTAATTGCTTCATAATAATATTTCTTAGACTCATTAACTTCATTTTTATAACGATATACATCTCCCAAATACATTAATGCATCAGCTTTAAGTGCAATCGAATCCGTATTCTCCGAAATATTCAATGCCTTATTCGCATAGCAAAATGCTTTTTCGTGATTTTCTTCCCAAGAATAAGTATTGGACATACAACCGTAAGAATATATGAGAATTTCCGGATCACTTGAAAATTGAGTTGCTTTTTGAAAATGATCTATTACCATCTCCCGATTACTTGTATATAAATAGCACCAGGCAATATGGTAATGACACAATCCTGTTTCTTCTTTCCAGTTATGGTTTTCTGCTATTTCAAGGGCTTGTTGGGCATAATATATACCTTCCTGAGAACCTTCACTATGAAGAGTAGATAAATGAATGTAATTTTTTAATTTTATTTTTTCATCCTTTCCGTTATGTATTTCGGAAAGAAGAGAACTGATTTCTTTCCGGTTAGGATTTTGTTCTGCTTTTGCAAATATGCTTATAATCAATAGCACAACTACATACATTACTTTTTTCATAAAAGCATGTCTAATAGCATTTTCCGATAATTTTGTCCGATGGGAAGCGTTTTTCCGTTTGTAAGAATAAGCTCATTTGTTTTGATTATATTGATATAACTTTTCTGAATTGCATAGCTTTTATGTATCCTTATAAAATGCTTGAAATTATCTTCTTTGAGTACCGAACCAAGATTACCGTGTATGGTAGTAGATTTATTATTTAATAATACTATTTTTGTATAATCCTTTAAAGCCTCTAAACATACAATTTGATATGGTTGTATACTAATATAATCGTGACCGCTTTTTACCAGAATAGTGTCATTTTTGAAACAGTGCTCAAAAAGGTCAGCTTTAAATTTAAGAGCCAGATACTCTTTGATCCTGTACATACATAGATCAAATCTCTCCTTACTTAATGGTTTGGTAATGAAATCAAAAGCATCCAGATTATATCCTTCTAATGCAAACTCCGGATGAGAAGTTATGAATACCACACATGTTGCATTTTCTTTTATTTTCTTTGCCAGCTCAAGTCCATTAATTTTAGGCATTTCTATGTCAAGAAAAAGAATGTCTATTTTATTATTTTCCAGATAGTGTAAAGCATCTGCTGCTGTAGAAAAGGAAGCTTTATGCTCAATAAAAGAATAATTCTTTAAATAATAATTTGCGGATAGCCTATCAAAATCATCATCATCAATTATTATGTATTTATATCTATCCATGCCTCTGTTTTTTATAAAGACAAATGTAATATAAACTTAAAGGAAAAAATCTATTATAAGTCTAAGATTTACATTTTTCATAAATTATGTAAATAGATTTATGAAATTTGCAAACTTCATAAATCTCAATAAAAAGCCAGCTTTACAAACAATCTCTTAATAATCAAAAGAATACAGAACTCTAAACCAAAGACCGGCTATTCATTTTATACGAAATGAACGATAAACCAATTATTTTATTAATCAGATAAACGAAAATGTTTAATTTAAAACATATTTGTATATTAATAAGCCCCTACATATAAACTCAAAATCTATATACTTTCATCCCATCTATCTTTGCCACTTGAAAATAGGGTAATACAAACTAATATTCGAGTATCAATGAAAAAGCTTTATTCACTTTTTACAGCTTTGCTTTTATCATCATCATTATTTTCACAGCAAACAGTTCTTTATAACAAAGGATTTTTATATGTTGAGGGCGATATAGAGGATGATTCTCCTGCTTCATTATTTATAAAAGGGGATATATGTGTTGAGGATGATTCAAAGATCCATCAACAGGGGAAAACCGTATTAACAGGTGATTTTGTTAATAATGTGACATCAGGCAATGTTTTTATTCCATCAGACGGGAAATTAGAATTTAAAGGAATTTCTGCACAAAAAATAACCGGTAATGCAGATAAGGCAAATAATTATATCGATTTTCCGGATTATGTTGTTATAAACAATCAAACATCAGCAGATCCCGACAAGGTTTCTGTTACTATCGATCCTCTTGCAGGAGCAACTATGAAAAACCTGGAATTAAAACGCGGAAGATTAATTATTGACTCCAAAACCGACGGGGTGAACGAAAGCCATATTGCTCATCTTATGATAGAACAAGATGGAAGCATTAGTTATAACAGAAGTACATCTTTAGCCAGACAAGACGAGGGAGTTATACAAGTCAATTTAGCTTTGGGGGATAACTATACTAAAAAAGCACTTGTTGGCTTTACTCCTCCTTTTGAAAAGATATATGCAGACTATTTTTTCTTTAATTTCCTCACTCGCCCGACTAATAAAGGCTTGTTTGGAGATAAAGGAATGTTTATAATAGATCCTACTACTCCACTTTATGCCGGGCAAGGATATATAATAGGACAAGGAATTGTGCCGGATGGAGATGAATATTATGAGAAAACATTAAACTCGAATTGGGAAGGTGCAGAGTATGATGACCGAGCAAAAGAAATGTTTTCCTTTGCCCGGCGTTTTGCACCAGAATCTCTGACTCAGTTTATTGATGCACAGAATGTACTTGACAGGTTTACCGGAGAAGCTTTAAATATCAAAGATGTACCGGTAGAATTAGAAAAAGGTTTTAATTATATAGGTAATCCTTTTACTGTTCCCATTGATATGGAAGGATTTGTAAATAATGTAGATACACAAGATGATTGGGGAATAACTCGCGGAACAAGAAGTGATTCAGAACTAAAAAATTGTTTTTATGTTTTGTCTCAGGGAACTGGCTCTTATAACTCGACAGATGTATATTCTCCATTCAGATTTAACGTCAGCTACTTGCTTGGGCAAGGCATAGGAAGTACAATTAATCATGAGGGGGGGGAAAGCTCATATTTAATTACTCCTATGCAAATGCTGGCTATTATAAAAAACAGTGATGGAAATAAAACCATGAATATACCGGCTTCTTCCAGAACGCATGGTAAAGCTACATACTTGCGTAAAAGTAGTAGCTATAGCATTACCGATGAGCTTCTTATTGAAACAAAAGATATGAAAACGGAAGGATATGACCGGCTTTGCATTGTGTTCAGAGATGATGCAACTCTAGCATCAAATGATGTATATGACGGAGTTAAGTTATTTAATAAATCGGGGGGGGTAAATCAGATATATACACTCTCAAGCGATAATAAAACTATGACTACGAACGTGATATCTCCCGGCACTCAAAGTCTCACCATGTATTTCGAACCATCTAAAAAAGAGCAAAATGTGTCATTTAATGTTTATAGAACCAATTCATTAAGGTCTATTTCATCTGTTATACTGGAAGATAAGAAAAATGGGCAAAAGACAGACTTGCTGATTAATCCGACATATGAATTTATTTCTTCTCCTCTTGATAAAACAGAAAGATTTGTTCTTCATTTCTTTGAAACCCCTACCAGTATCGATGAACTGACTGGAAACGTTGCTTTAAATTCATTTTATAACAAAGGGATAATTAATGTATCTGGATTAACTGATAAAGATTTAGGAGGAAGTATCTCCATTGTCAGCACACAAGGATATACGATACATCAACAGGAGATCAGCGAAATCTCTCAATTCCAAATTACGAAAGCTCTTGTTCCGGGAACATATATTATTAAACTTGAAGGTAATTACCCCAGAACCTGCAAACTCCTTACACGATAATATATGATAATAAATCGTACAATAATTAATTAAATGTATCAATGAAAAAGATAATACTTATTATATCCGGCATATTTTTTATAACAATATGTAATGCTCAGATAGGAGTAAACATAGAAAATCCCCAGGGAATGTTACATATTGACCCCAAGCAAAATACAACCATTAATCCAGCTGGAGGTTTCCAGGATGACGTTGTTATAGACTATGAAGGTAATATGGGGATAGGCACGCTTACATCTAGTGAAAAACTACATGTAGAAGGTGATACCAGGATTACGAAAAATACAGAAATTGGTGGAAATTTAAAGGTAGCCGGAAGCATGTTGGTTAAACGTCAAATAAACTTAGGAGACGAAGAGGCTATTGCAAAAATTGAAGTTGTAAGTAATGATATAGAATCTGGTATGCGTATAGAAGGAGCTACTTCTAATAGCGGGAAATATTTAACAAGTGACGAAAACGGTATAGGAACATGGAAGTATGTAAGACCAAATTCAGTATTTGAAGAAGGAGTACTTAATGATGAAACCAACAGTGTAACCGTATCAACAAATAAAGGCGGAGCTGATGCATATATTAATATAACAAAGACCTCTCTTAAATTAGATAAAGGAAAATGGCTTATTACTGCAAAATGTATCTTACATACTCCTTACGGCGGAAGTGTGCCTGAACTTTATGTTTGGATGTGTCTAAAAGAAAACGGCAGTGTTGTTAATGAAGTGGGCATCCAACCCGAAGCCAGCGGAGCAAGGATCAGCACCCCACAAGTGATGTATATAGCCCACATAACAGAACCTAAGGAATATACGATAGGTGTATATACAGTTAGTAATACCGTATTCAAAACCTATGGTGGAAACGGATCCTTCTTCGGACAGCCTCATTTTTACGCAATAAAACTTGATGATCAATAAAAATACGCATGGTTCTATTTTCATAGACATAAAAACGTACTATTAATCAAATAAAAATATGAAAAAGTTTATTCTATTTATATTCATAATAATTATAGCATCTTTTAAAATATATTCTCAGGTGGGAATAAACACCAATAATCCAATCCAGACCTTTCATATAGATGCTAATGGCAATACAGTTGAGCTCAAACCGGCGACAATGACAGATGATCTGGTTATAACAAAAGATGGTAATGTAGGTATAGGAACCATAGAACCCGATACAGATGCAAAACTTCATGTAGAAGGAGAAGTCAAAATAATGAAAGATATATCAGTTGGAAAGAATACTATTATCGACAAAAATCTGACCACATCTAAAATCGGAATTGGCACTGATAATCCACAAACATCTTTACACATAAATGCCGGAACTGAAAATCCATTTCGTATGTCTGATACTACAGAGAAAGCCGGATATCTGTTAACTTGTGATGAAAATGGTTATGCATTCTGGGATGCCTTAAGACCTGTATCTTCCATTGTAAATGGTAAAGTAAACAAAGGTGTAAAAATAACGACTTCTGCCTCAATAGGTGTCCCAGTCACTGACTCCGAAGGTAATTTAAACCTTTCTCCCGGTAAATGGCTTGTTCTGGCCCGAGGTGTTACCACAGGAAATCTTAACGGATTCCATATGTACCTGATATTAAACAGGCATGAAGCAGACGGAACACTTACTCCACTCAATCGAGTTAGCGCATATGCCGAAAAAAATGGAGACCGAATGGCAACTCCTCAGTTTGCTTATTTACTTGAAATAGAAAGAGGCAGTAAAATACCCGGTGATCCTGATTATTATACAACTTTTTCTTTGGGAATGGCATGTAGCAATTATAATGGAGTTACTACCGACACATACGGAGGCGGATACTTTTATGCAATAAGAATTGATCGCGATTAAAATTTATCACCCAACAGCAATTATTTATTATGAAAAAGATAATATACATATTACTAAGCATATTTCTATTTATTAATATTTCCCTAAATGCACAGAATGTAGGGATTGGCATAAAACAAACAAATAAAGTATTGCACATAGATGCGAAACAAAACACCGATTCTGATAATATAACTACTGATGATGTCGTTGTTACCGCCAAAGAAGGTAATGTCGGAATCGGTACTATATCACCGGATAAAAAATTAGAAATTAATGGCAATACATTTGTATCAGGAAATACAACGATCAATACAAATGCAATTATAGGAGAAACAGTAATTATAGACGGAACCCTTAAATCTGGAGGATCATCTTTAGACAACACTACAGCTAAGCTTGATATTGAGACCACCAACTCGGAAAGAGGAAGAGGATTTCGGCTAGCAAACGGGACCGAGCCAGCAAAAAAAAGTGAAAACACAATACCTATGCTTACTACGGATAGCGAAGGAAATGCCTACTGGGAAAACATGGCAAAATATACACAGATAGTAAAAGGCGCATTAAATGATAATAAAAGAATAATGAACAATCGTAATGTAACTTATCATAATATCACCACAACACCTTTGGAACTCGGAGAAGGCACATGGCTTATCAATGCAAAATGTACAGTTGGAACTGTGGAGGCATACACAACCAATAATCCTACAACAAATGGTACTAAGGGCTTTTTGGTTTATATACATTTGCTTGATGAATCTAACAATAAACTATCTATGATCGGGACATTGCCTGAGTCATCAGGTAATTGCATAGGCATACCGCAAATATCTCATTTTTATACCGTACCTCCCGGCCAAACAAAAAAGATATATGCAATGCTTAGTTCCTCTCATTATTATGAAGGAAATGGAAGTGATACTGCGTCAAAACGGCAACAGTTTTTTACAAAAGGAGGTAGTTTTTGGACTCCTTCTTACTTTTTTGCAATCAGATTAGACTATACAAACAACTAATTACTACCAAATAATACAATCTTTCCAGCGTTAATTATATACAGCTTTTTAATTGCTTTCTTCATATCTATGACTCTTATAAATTTAAAACATCCCTTGTTATTTGAATTAATTGCTGGAAAGCTTGCTTTTTAATCAGACCTTAACTTATTTTTGTCCATCCTTTTATCTATCAAACGTTTGGAAATCCCCATTTCATATCTTCTACTCTATTTTAAGTACTTTCCTTATTTAATTCTTATTGTTCCATTAGCATGAAAGGTATGTCTCACAATCATCAAACATACGTCCCTTATCTGTCATCCTTACGTCTCATATCCATGAGACGATCTGTTTTTACGGAAAAGACATTTATCCAGACAGGCAAAGAAGCTTATTCTCCATAAGTAATTTCTTTATTTAATAAAGATATAATGAATCGATACATTTCATTGTGAATAATATGATCTAGCAAAGACCTTATAGAAAAAAAGAAAGGCCTCCTTGCCGTAAGGAAGCCTTTCGTATTTATATAGTAAGTTATTTATAGTTTATTTCTCTTCAGTAGCTTCATCACCTTTCTTACGCATCATCATGTAAGCAATTGGGGAAGCAACAAATAAAGAAGATAAAGTACCAAATACAACCCCCAGAATCATTGCAAAGGAGAAACTACGTATGGAGTCACCTCCTAGGATAAAGATACACAGTAACACCAACAATGTACTGAAAGAAGTACTTAATGTACGTGCTAATGTTGTATTCAGTGAATCATTAAACAACTGTTTACGGTTACGTTTCGGATACAAGCCAAAGAATTCACGGATACGGTCAAAGATTACTACCTTATCATTAATTGAATAACCAATCGCCGTTAATATTGCACCGATAAATGTTTGATCGATTTCCAATGAGAATGGAACAAATCCCCAAAGCAGTGAATATGCACCTATAATTAATATAGTATCTACAGTCAATGCAACAATAGAACCAACACTATAAGCTATATTGCGGAACCTTAATAGAATATATAAGCCAATAGCGATCAATGCCAAAATTACAGACCAGATAGCAGAAGTCTTGATATCATCCGCAATACTCGGACCTACTTTTTGAGAACTTATAATACTACCACCTGTATAGTTATCACGATCGATAAATACACTAAGAGGTATATTATCTGTTAGAAGAGGTTTCAAAGTATTATAAAGAAATTCTTCAATTTCAGAATCTACATTTTCAGAAACATCATCTATACGATAGTTGGTACTTATACGCACTGTTTTTCCATCTGTACCAAGCGCAATAGCACTTACTGACACCTGATCATCTGTAAGTTGATCAATCTGAGATCTAAGCAAGCTTTCAACTTCTTCCGGTTGTACCTGGTTCTCAAACTGTACAACAAAGTTACGACCACCCGTAAAGTCAATACTCTGACTCAACCCTCGAACTGCAAAAGATACAACGCAAACGGCAATAGCTATTCCAAAGATTATAAAGTATTTTTTGATATTCCCCATAAAGTTGATATGAGGATTTACCAAAAGATTCTTTGACAACGATGAGGTGAAAGTAAGTTTTGTGAACTTATCTTTTCCTAAATAATGTTCGTATACTAAGCGAGTCAGGAATACCGCTGTAAAGAACGAGCAAAGGATACCAATAATCAATGTAGTAGCAAATCCGCGAATAGGACCTGTACCGAAATTAAACAGAATGATACCGGTAATGATAGATGTTAAGTTTGAGTCGAAGATAGCAGAGAATGCATTTGAATAACCATCTGCAACTGCTTTCTTTATATTTTTACCCGCACGAAGCTCTTCTTTTGTACGCTCATAAATAAGCACGTTTGCATCCACTGCCATACCTAATGCTAATACCATACCCGCAATCCCCGACATTGTCAAGGCAGCCTGGAAGGAAGCAAGTATACCCAGTGTAAAGAAGAAGTTAATAAGCAATGCGCCATTAGCAATCATACCGGGAACAAGTCCATACATCAAACACATGTAAGTCATCAAAAGTATCAATGCCACAACAAATGATATAATACCCTGATTAATTGAAGCTTGCCCCAAAGATGGTCCGATAATATCTTCCTGTACTATACGTGCCGGAGCAGGCATTTTACCTGAACGCAATACATTTGCTAAGTCTTTTGCTTCTTCCGGAGTAAAGTTACCTGTGATTTGTGAGTTGCCTCCGGTAATTTCACCGCTAACATTCGGAGCTGAATAAACATATCCATCCAAAACGATAGCTATAGACCTGCCTACATTTTGTTTTGTCATCAATGCCCATCTTCTTGCTCCTTCACTATTCATTGACATACCTACAGAAGGATGCCCGTATTGGTCGTAATCATCATTTGCATTTGTAATTACGTCACCTTCTAAAGGAGCTCTTCCATTTCTTTCTGTAGATTTGATAGCGTACAATTCAAATAATTGTCCATTGCTTTCACTTGCAGCTTTTACTCCCCATTTCAGACGTAAGTCTCTTGGAAGGTCTTCTGCAACTTCTTTCATTGAAAGATATCTATTTATTTCTGCTGTATCTCTTGGATTAGCATAGCCTACTACCGGACCAACTCCACTTGTATTCAAAGAAAGAATAGAAGACAAAGGATAGTCTCTTCTTATCTGTGCAGAATTCTGATCAGTTGTAGATGTAGCAGATTCGCCTCTTAGCAATGCTGCAATACTATCAGCTGCACTAACCTGTTGTGGTTGCTCTACTTCAGCAGTAGTTTCCGGAGTTTCAGCAGTTGCGGTTGTTTCTTCTTCGCCTGTAGATAATATAGTGCGCAGTTTAGCATCTGCAGAACCTAAATAAGGAACGATCTCTCTGGCTGTATATGTTTCCCAGAACTCAAGATTTGCAGATCCCTGAAGAAGTTTTCTAACACGTTCCGGCTCTTTGATACCAGGAAGCTCTACCATGATGCGTCCCATACGGTCTTCAAGAGTCTGAATATTTGGTTGCGCTACCCCAAAACGGTCAATACGTGTGCGAAGCACATTGTAAGAGTTGTCGATAGCAGCTTTTACTTCTTCTCTTAATACTCTTTCTACCTCTGCATCAGAGCTATTTTGTCTCACTCTATCTTTTAACTGCTGAGTAGCAAAAAGTTCAGCAAGTCTTGCACCCGGAGCTTCTCTTTGATATTCTCTCACAAAAAGGGTAATAAAATCATCCTGACTGGTGTTCTGAAGTCTTGCAGCAGAAGTGACAGCCCTGTTAAAAGCTTCATCTGTTTTATTATCTGCTAATGTTCTTACCACATCGGGAACAGATACTTCAAGAATAACGTTCATACCACCCTTCAGGTCAAGTCCTAACCCGATCTCCATCTCACGCGCTTGCTTTAGCGTATAAATACCCAACCACACTTTCTGATTCTGCATCGAATCAAGATAGTGCGTTTCGCCTTTGGGATCCTGTTGTGCTTTCCGCATGTGATATGCTGTCACAAACGAAAAAGACAGGTAAAACAGGCAGACCAAAGTGAGTAATACCGCAAGAACCTTTACAAATCCTTTGTTTTGCATTTTACTTTGAAATTTATATTTATTGTTTTAATTAAATTTTATCTATTATAAGCCTGCAAATATAGCTTTTTTTTCACTTTTCTACATAAACTAAGACAATTATTTAAAAGTCCCGCCCTTTTTTAACTCACAGAAGTCAAAGGAATTAGCCATATTTATCATTTTGGTTGAAAATTAAAGAATCTTAATTCGTCTCACAAAACAATCTTTATTTTCCTTTGACTCCTGATTATGAAGAAACTTAATAAATAACTATGAAGGTTATTAATTTAAAAGATCAATAAACTGATAGCTATTTAATTATTAACTTGCATTTATTGCATACCTCTATTTTTCAGCATTGGTTCTAATTTAGGTTCAGCACCTCTGAATTTCTTATATAATACCATTGGATCTTCGCTATCTCCTCTTTCAAGAATATTAGAGCGGAAAGCTGAGGCTGTTTTCTGGTCGAAAAGACCATTTTCTTTAAATGCTTCAAATGCATCTGCATCCAGCACATTCGCCCAAAGATAACTGTAATATCCAGCTGCATATCCACCTATGATATGATTGAAGTAAGTCACCCGATATCGAGGGGCAATCTCAGGAATCAATCCAATTTTATCCATTGCCTGTTTTTCAAAAGCAATGACGTCCAGACTACTTGCATCTGTTAAGTTGTGAAGGTTCATGTCCAGAATAGCTGCAGCAAGTAGTTCTGTAGTCATAAATCCTTGATTGAATGTTTTTTGATTTAATATCTTATTGATCAATTCATCAGGTATTGTTTCGCCTGTCTGATAATGTTTCGCATACAGTTTTAATACTTCAGGTGTAGTTGCCCAATGTTCTAATACCTGCGAAGGCAGCTCTACAAAATCACGAGAAACATTCGTTCCGGATACTCCCACATAATTACATTTGCTCAGCATTCCGTGTAGCGCATGTCCAAATTCATGAAATAGTGTTTCAACCTCATCAAGGGTCAGTAAAGAAGGAGTATCAGCTGTTGGTTTTGTAAAGTTTCCCACGTTACAAATATGCGGACGTACCTCTCCGTATTGATCTCTGTAATTACTCATCCATGCACCTCCTTTTTTACCGGAACGTGGAAAATAATCCGCATAAAATAATCCCAGATGAGATCCATCGGCATCCTTTACTTCAAATACTGTTACGTCTTCATGATAAACAGACATATTATTTAATTCCGTAAGGGTAATGCCGTATAGTTGGTTTGCGACAGCAAACACTCCGTCTCTTACATTTTCCAGTTTGAAGTAAGGCTTCAATTCATCTTCATTCAGATTATATTTTTCCTGACGTAGTTTCTCTGCATAATACCACCAATCCCAGGCTTCAAGCTTTTCCTTTTTACCTTCTTTGTCCATTAATCTTTGAAGTTCTTTGGCTTCTTTTTGGGCATTTGGCAAAGAGTATTTCCACAGATTATCAAGAAATGCCATTACCGTTTCTGAATTTTTAGCCATATTTTCATCTAAAATGAAATTAGAATATGTACCGAATCCTAAAAGGTTTGCTTTTTCCAAACGCAATTGAATGACTTTTTTCAATATCTCTTTGTTGTCATTCTCATTATTGTTATTACCTCTATTAATATAAGCTGTATATATCTGTCGGCGTAAATCCCTGTTTGCTGCATATTGTAAAAAAGGCAATCTGCTTGGATTGTGTAAAGTAAATATCCATTTACCATTTTGACCTGCTGCATTAGCTTCTTCTGCTGCACTTTGCCTGAACCATTCCGGCAGTCCTTCCAAGTCTTTCTCGTTATCTACCACTAACTGATAGCTGTTATTTTCGTTAAGCACATTATTACTGAAATTTATTTCCAGTGTAGAAAGCTCTTTATTTATTTCACGTAATCTTGCCTGTTTTTGATGATCTAAGGCAGCACCAGACCGAATAAATCTTTTATAAAATTTATCCAGCAAACGCTGTTGTTCACGTGTCAATGTACCCGGATTATTTTTTGATTCCTTATATACAGCATCTACTTTTTTAAATAGTTTTGCATTCAAATACATATTATCACTATGCTCTGAAAGCATTGGAGCTATCTTCATAGAGAGTTCAGTTATCTGATCATTGGTTTCTGCCTCGGTTATATTAAAGAACACTCCGGTAACACGGGAAAGTATTTCACCGCTTCTGTCTAAAGCTACAATTGTATTATCAAAGGTAGGCTTTTGCTGATTATTTATAATGGACTCAATATCTGCATTATGTTCTTCAATTCCTTTTAAAAAGGCAGGTTCATAATGCTCAATCTTTATCTGATCAAAAGCAGGCGCACCAAATTCTGTTTTAAACTCTGAAAAGAACGGATTGTTCTCTGTTGTAGTAGTACATGATGAATAAGCCATACAACAAGTTACTAAAATTAATACATGATTTTTAATTTTCATAAGCATAAATATAGATGTGATTAAGACTATTTTCTAAATTATTTTATCTCTAAATAACACCATATAGGGTAATGATCTGAATTCCTAATAGATCTGTCAACTGTACAATTATAAGACTTTAAGTTATCACTTATCAGAATATTATCTATCCGGAAATAAAATCCATTCTGATTATAAGATATACCCAGTCCCCGGCCTGATTCTACAAAAGCATCTTTCAGAGTCTCAGAGATCAAACGATGGCTGTATGATATAGGAGAATCATTAAAATCTCCACATACGATTATTGTTTTATGAGGATTAGCCGATATTCTACCCGATATGTATTTTGCCTGGCCGGCACGTATCTGCGAAGCTTCAGCTAATTTGTTTATCAGCAATCTGGCTCCCTGAGAAACTTTTGACTTCTCCGGATCTTTTATCATATCTACATAAGTAGCTTTATCTTCATAAGTAAGTTTATTTGATTCCAGATGATTATTCATTACCGTGACCGTATCACCGTCTATCAATATTTTATACACAACGGAACCATTATACATACTTTTATAATCCATCTTTTTAGAAGATAAAATCGGATACTTTGAATAACAAGCTAACCCATTGCTTCCACTTCCTATATGATGATAAGAACTATAAGGATAAGCTTTAAGTATCTTATCTACATCGCTTTTTTGAATATGTCGTTTATTCGGCCCCATTATAAACTCCTGCATACAAATTATATCAGCATCACTTTTCCTAATGTATTCCAGTATCGGATTCGGATTATTGGCAGTAGGTTTTGTGTTTCCACCAAAAGCCATCACATTATAGGATAGTAGTTTGATAGAGCTTTCCGGTACTTCTTTTATATGAAAATTAATAGGCAGATAAGTCCGTATTTGGCATATACAAATAAGAAACGCAACGATTGGAAACCAGACATATCTCCGGTAAACCAAAAGCCAGAATATAAGAAAACAAAGATTTAATACTAAAAAGACAGGAAAAGCTAATCCTGCGCAGGAAAGAACCGGGTATTTTTCAGGATCGATATAAGGACTAAAAGCACTAAAAAACAGGAGTAACATAAAGAAAATATTTACTCCTAATATAATACTTCTTACAAAACGTCCTATTACATTCATTTATTATTTCTTACTGGCATCAAAGAGTTTCTTCTTTTCATCTGCAGACAAGCTTTGATAACCAGATTTTTTCAACTTATCCAATATACGATCAATTTCTTCTGATTCAGCTTTTTTATTGGCATTATAAGTATAGTCATCTACACGCCCTCCATAATGGACTTTCATTTTAGATTTCTTATTCTTGCGTTTAGCCTTAAAATTAGAGATTCCGGTAAACCAATCTAATATTTTATTTAGCCAACCGGTGATGTCAGTACCCTTGGTGAATACAGAAGCAAACCAAAAACCAGTTAAAGCACCTCCCAAATGAGCAATATGACCACCGGCATTACTGGAAGTCATAAATAAAAGGTCAGATAACACCATAAAAAGAGCAATATATTTAAGCCTTATTCCTCCCAGAAACAAAAGTCTAACCTGATAATTCGGTTCGCGATAGGCAGTAGCAATTACGATACCCAACACTGAGGCTGACGCTCCCAACAAGTAAGAAAAAGGAGCAGCATCTCTAAAATAAGGGAATATATTGTAAGCCAACATATAAAGCAATCCGCCTCCTATACCGCTTAATATATAGATCCCACGAAAATGTTTTGCTGAAAAAAAATTAAGAAATAAAGCACCGAACCAATACAGCCACAACATATTAAATAATATATGTAATATATCAGCATGCATAAACATGTATGAGAATAAGCTCCAAGGTTGCTTCAGGAAATTAACGAATGAAGCAGGCAACTCAAAAAAACTGAGTATAGGCCCTACATCTCTATTGAATAAAAGGAAAAATACTTTTAATAAAGTAGCTACTATATAAACCCCAACATTTATATATATAAATTGAAGGGCAATATTTCCCCTCTTAAACAAATTCTTCAAATCAGTAACGATACCTGCCATTGCCTTTCTTTCTCCAATACATTATTAATATAAATCCAAATACCATTCCTCCCAAGTGAGCAAAATGTGCAACATTATCGCTCGCATTATTGCTTATGCCTAAAAATAACTCAATCAGAGCATATCCAATCACAAAATACTTAGCTTTAATTGGTACAGGAAGCGGAAATATGAATATGCTCTGATTCGGAAAGAGCATTCCAAATGCCAATAAAATAGCAAATACCGAACCGGATGCACCAATAGTGACCATTCTGTTTAAATACTCTGCCATTGGTACAATGGTACCACCCAAATTTACACTATCATACGCTGAGAGTTCTATATGATAATGTACATATTGAACAATCTCCTGAACCACGCCAGCACCTACTCCACACAAGATATAATAAAATAAAAAACGTCTTGGACCCCATACTTGTTCTAGTATTCTTCCGAACATCCACACCGCAAACATATTGAAAAACAAATGTCCGATATCGGCATGCATAAACATATAAGTAAAAAACTGAGCCAGATTAAAATCTTTTCCTAAGAAGAAATGGAGACCTAGGTAATTACTTAAATTAATACCATATTTCGCTGCTACAATATCACCCAAGAAGAATAATACGTTAATAATAATTATATTTTTCGTTACTGGAGGCATATTCATTTTTATTATTTATCACTTTTATATAAGCTTCAGAGCATACAAAAGTAAGAATTAATTCTGTTTTAGAGTACAAAATCCGTTTTCTGTTACCATTTTTTCAAATTACAACCCTTTTTTTAGGTTTTGTATTTGATATCTAGTTTGCTTAATATATATTTGTGAGAGTTTTGATAACCCTTTTTGTATAATTAACATTAATTTTTAACGTAACATGAATAAGGCAGAACTTATTAACGCAATGGCCGCAGAGTCAGGTTTGACAAAGACCGATTCCAAAAAAGCTCTTGATGCTTTCATCTCTAGTGTATCAAAAGCACTTCAATCCGGAGATAAAGTTTCTTTGGTCGGATTTGGAACATTTTCTGTAGGTGAAAGAGGTGAAAGATCAGGTATTAATCCGGCGACTAAGGAAGTAATTACTATCCCTGCAAAGAAAGTTGCTAAATTTAAAGCTGGTGCTGAACTATCAGAATCTATAAAATAAGACTTATCGTTAATGATGGAAAGCTACTTCATTTGATGAAGTAGCTTTTTTTATAGAATAATATTGTATCATATTTTCAGTCCTAGAGATTTTTTAAACAGTGGATATATTTTAAGAGTCAATAGAAAATCTCATCTAATATTCTTTTACTGCTTTCATTTTATCCAATAAATGATTCTATTTTAAACTATTAATGCAACAATCACTTCTTGAGCTTGTTGCTTTTATATACTACAGAGAATGTGTATCTTTGCTGGCTAAAAATAAAAAAGTAACACTCAGAAATATATCATCCGATGAAAATAGAAAATATACTTATCACATCGATCATTGACGGGATAAAAACCCTTTATGGGCAAGAGATATCAAGCAACCAAATACAGCTGCAAAAAACAAAAAAGGAATTTGAGGGACATTTCACATTAGTCGTATTCCCTTTCTTAAAGCTCTCAAAAAAATCACCCGAACAGACAGCCACCGAAATTGGAGAATATTTAAAAGCAAATCAATCTGCTATTGAATCTTTTAATGTGATTAAAGGTTTCCTGAATCTAAGTGTCGCTTCCACTCAATGGGTCGAATTGTTGAATGATATCCATAATCAAGATCAATATGGGATAAAACCAGCATCTGAGAATTCACCTTTAGTGATGATCGAATACTCTTCGCCAAATACCAACAAACCACTTCATCTTGGACACGTTCGTAATAACTTGCTAGGAAATACTCTTGCTAATATTATGATGGCAAACGGAAACAAAGTCGTCAAAACCAATATAGTGAATGACCGTGGAATCCATATTTGTAAATCAATGTTGGCATGGCAAAAGTATGGTAATGGTGAGACACCTGAGTCTACAGGTAAAAAGGGAGACCATTTAGTTGGAGATTATTATGTAGCTTTTGACAAACATTATAAAGCTGAAATTGCTGAACTTGAAAAACAAGGACTTAGCAAGGAAGAGGCCGAATCGAAATCTCCTTTGATGAATGAGGCCCGGGAAATGCTTCGAAAATGGGAAAACGGAGATCAAGAAGTAAGAAGTTTATGGAGCATGATGAACAGCTGGGTGTACAAGGGCTTTGATGAAACCTACGATAAACTTGGGGTCAGCTTTGATAAGATATATTATGAATCCGAAACCTATCTGGAAGGAAAAGATAAGGTTATGGAAGGACTTGAAAAAGGTTTTTTTTACAGAAAAGAGGATGGCTCCGTATGGGCTGACTTAACTGAAGAAGGACTTGATCACAAACTACTGCTGCGTGCTGATGGAACTTCTGTTTATATGACGCAAGATATTGGCACAGCTAAACTACGTTTTGATGATTATCCCATAAATAAGATGATATATGTAGTAGGTAATGAGCAAAATTATCACTTCCAGGTATTATCTATTCTATTAGATAAACTTGGTTTTGAATGGGGTAAAGGTTTAGTCCACTTCTCTTATGGTATGGTTGAACTTCCCGAAGGAAAGATGAAATCCCGGGAAGGGACAGTAGTTGATGCTGACGATTTAATTGAAGGCATGGTAAACACAGCCAAAGAAACCTCTAAAGAGTTAGGTAAATTAGACGGATGTACAGAGGAAGAAGCTAATAATATTTCCCGCATTGTGGGTATGGGAGCATTAAAATACTTCATACTTAAAGTAGATGCCCGTAAAAACATGACCTTTAATCCTAAAGAGTCTATTGATTTTAATGGTAATACAGGCCCTTTTATACAGTATACTTACGCTCGTATACAATCAATTTTAAGGAAAGCGAAAGAAGCTGGTATCGGTATTCCCCAAAACCTCCCTCCAGCTCTTATCCTCAATGAAAAGGAAAAGAATCTTGTCCAGTCTTTATCGGATTATGCAAACATTGTAAATCAGGCAGGAGAAGAGTACAATCCATCTATTATTGCAAATTACATATATGATCTGGTGAAAGAATATAATCAGTTCTATCACGACTATAGCATCCTGCGTGAGGAAAATGAAGATATCAAAACATTCCGTATCGCATTATCTGTAAATATAGGTAAGATTGTAAAATCGGGTATGGGATTACTGGGAATAGAGGTTCCGGACAGAATGTAAGAAAGAGTAATATTTTAAAATAAAAAAAGGTTGTTTCAATTATATCATGAAACAACCTTTTATATTAATACTCTATAGTTAAACTGTAATTCCGGTTACTTTTTCTTTTTGGCGAATCGTCCTTTCTTAGGAGCATCCGCAGCTTTTTCTTCCTGAAGCTTTATAATGCTGAAACAAGTCTCAAGATTCAAATCTTGTGGGACTACGTTTTTAGGAATCTTATAATTATTTCCTTTATAAGCAATATAAGGACCATACCGGCCATTAAGAATTTGCATATCAGGATCTTCTTCAAAGGTTTTAATTATTTTCTGAGCTTCCGACTTACGTTTCTCATCAATTAATTCAATAGCTTCTTCTAACGTGATCTCCAAAGGATCTATGTCTTTAGGTAAAGAAATGAATTTATTGTTGTGACGAATATAAGGCCCAAAACGTCCTGTTCCGACAGTGATGGTTAAGTCTTCGTAATCTCCCAGCGTACGCGGTAATTTGAATAACTCCAAAGCCTCTTCCAAAGTTATTGTTTCCATAGATTGTCCTTTCTTCATCTGAGCAAAACGAGGCTTATCCTCTTCTTCTGCCATCCCTATCTGAACAATCGGTCCGAAACGCCCGATCTTTACCGAAACCTGTTTTCCCGTACCAGGTTCTTCACCCAAGATACGCTCACCGACTTTATGTTCTCTTTTGATTGCTAATGTATTTTCTACTGAGGGATGAAACTTTTCGTAAAAGTCCTTCATCATATTAGTCCACTGAATATCCCCTTCAGCTACTTCATCAAACTGTTTCTCAACACTGGCAGTAAAGTTGTAATCTAAGATATCAGGAAAATATTCAGTAAGGAAATCATTAACCACCGTGCCTATATCAGTAGGGAAAAGCTTGGATTTTTCTTTACCGGTAATCTCTGTTTTCTTCGTATCTGTTATTATAGCACCTTCCAATGCTAATACATCATATGCACGTTCTTCTCCTTCTCTGTCTCCTTTCTCCACATATTCACGTTGCTGAATAGTAGAAATAGTGGGCGCATAGGTTGAAGGACGACCAATACCTAATTCTTCCAATTTACGAACCAAACTTGCTTCGGTATATCTGGGAGGACGGGCAGTGAACCTTTCCGTAGCAGTAATCAATTTACGTTCTAACTTCTGTCCTTTCTTTAAAGGTGGAAGTAGATGCCCTTCATCCTCTTGTTCATTATCATCGTCATACGATTCTTTGTATACGCGAAGAAAACCATCAAACTTAATTACCTCTCCATTCGCAATGAATCTTTCATCCAGATTACCCACAGATATTGTCGCTGTAGTCTTTTCTAGTTCAGCATCTGCCATCTGAGAGGCAATAGTACGTTTCCAGATAAGTTCGTAAAGTTTCTTTTCCTGCGAAGTACCTTCCACTTCCGGCTGATCCATATATGTAGGACGAATAGCTTCATGAGCCTCTTGTGCACCTTTCGTTTTAGTCGCAAATTTACGTACTTTAATATACTTATCACCCATCATCTGTTTGATGGCATCTTTACTTGTAGAAATAGCCAGATCAGAAAGATTAACCGAGTCGGTACGCATATATGTTATTTTCCCCGATTCGTACAATCTCTGGGCAACCATCATGGTTTGTGCAACAGTAAATCCTAATTTACGTGCTGCCTCCTGTTGCAAAGTAGAAGTTGTAAACGGAGCAGCCGGAGATTTCTTTACCGGCCGTGTAGTTATATCTTCAATTGTAAATTCAGCTGTCTTACATTTTTCGAGAAATGTCTCCGCCTCTTTCTTTGTTTTAAACCGACGGGCAAGTTCTGCTTTCACTTCTACCAAACTTCCATCAGTATCCGGAACTGAAAATACAGCAATAACTCTAAATGAAGCCTCACTCTGGAAAGCATTTATTTCACGCTCACGCTCTACAATCAATCTAACGGCTACTGATTGTACACGTCCTGCTGAAAGAGCCGGCTTAACCTTTTTCCAAAGTACAGGAGAAAGTTCAAAACCAACGATACGATCTAAAATCCTACGCGCCTGTTGGGCATTTACCAGATTAAAGTCGATATCGCGCGGATTCTCAATAGCTTTTAATATAGCTGTTTTGGTTATCTCGTGGAAAACGATTCGTTTGGTTTTTTCAGGTTTCAACCCGAGCACCTCGTACAAATGCCATGAAATTGCTTCTCCTTCACGGTCCTCATCGGAGGCGAGCCATACAACGTCAGCAGTTTTAGCTTCCGACTTTAACTCAGCCACTAATTTTTTCTTTTCAGCCGGGATTTCATAATCAGGTTTAAAGTTCTTTTCTACATCAATACTAAACTCCTTCTTCTTCAAATCCCGAATATGACCATAACTTGAAAGCACTTTATATTCTTTCCCCAAAAACTGTTCAATAGTTTTAGCTTTTGCGGGAGACTCTACTATGACTAGGTTTTTCTGCATGGTAAATTCTTTAGAAATTAAAAGGCAGGAACCCTCTATGTGATTCCGATTAATGCCCTATAACAAATTCGCCCGCAAAAGTAGAAAAAACTTATATTTCTACCTTATAATATAAGAAAGAATCTACTTTTTTTTATCAAAAATAGACTCTTTTTATGTTTTATATTAAAAACTAGCAGATATACCTGCCATAAAGTTTAACTTTTGTGAAGGATAAGAATAGTAGTATTGATACTCCTTATTTAACACATTATTTACCCGTACAAAAGCTGAAAAATTCTTATTAAACTTATAGGTTGCTCCAAAGCTTAGATTATTGATGGCAGACATCTGATACTCCATAGGAGCTACAACACCCATTATATTGGCCTTGAATAAAGTAACCTCAGGACGACTAACATAGTTATATCCCATATCCAGATAAATATTGGAGAGCAGTTTTACTTCTATTGATGCATTCAAATCAAATTGAGGTTTCATTAACAGCACAAAATCTTCATCAGCATCCCACTTATTATATCTGCCGTCAAGCGATATATTAATTAAATCTTTGTGGGAATATTTTAAACCTGCTCCAAAATAGAAAGCTTTCGTATCAGCAAATGTAAAATAGTTGTATGCATAATTAAAATCGTCACCGAAATCATTTACAAAGTTCAGATCATCTTTTCGTATTTGATATCCTGCAAACAAATTAAACCAAAATCCGGTAGCAGGAGAACCGCTCAACCCTAAAGAGGCATCTAAAGGTATATACGTATTTTTATCCTGAGAAGTAAAAACAGGTAACCAGTAAGGAGAACCTAATTCCAATTGACGGTAATCATTCAATTGTCTGCCTCCTGTTGCGTTCAGATAAACAAGATAATTATCAGCAAAATTGTACTGACCTCTTATATCCGGAGCAACCTGTACTGTTTTCCCTTGACCGAAAGCCAAGTCTACATGAGCTCCCAAACGTATTTCGGCAGACTCTTTTACGTATCTATAATATGGATTCAGGTCTACCGTAGTATAATTGGATAAAACAGGAAGAGAATAAAACAAGTTGTTCATTTCAAATTTTACTCCCACCATCTGTTCATCGCTGATATCACCTATCCCTTCTGCTTTTGTACGTACTATTTGTTCGCGATTTGTTTCACCACCCAGATTGTGCTTTTTATTGAAATAAAGGTAATTTGCTTCTGCCATAAAACGTAATGGTAAATCATCTGTAGTGGAGTTGAATCCTAAGTGCACTTCACCTTTTGTATGATTTTGTTTATCATTACCCAATTCCATAACTGTACCTGCCGGAGATACATTATCGTGATAGTTGAATGCATCAGATTCGAATACTCCCCTGATATTCATATCAACATTATTGAACTTATGGAGATAATCAGCTGTTACATTTGTTCGGTAATATTTTGCTTTCCAGTCTTCCATTTCTACGGAAGGATTGTAATAAGGTGGTATTTGCTCTAACTTACCGTTCATTCCGTCCAGACTGGCTGATATGCCTAACCTGTCGCGACTGGTGAAATCAAATAAATAACTTAATTTTGCGTCAATATTTCCCTTATTCCCATATCCAAAACGTGCATATCCTCTGTGTGCATCGGGTTGCAACTCTCTTCGGGTCAGTGGCATTAATTGTTGATAATTACCAAAAGAGGTAGCAGGTCTGAGAGTTTGTGAATATTCAATATCCCCTTTTGCAACACTAGGCTCTTCAACGTTAGGCAATATATTTATTTTGGATGCATCCAGAATATTCGGATTATACTCCTGCTCAACCACAACAGTACGAATTAAGGTACTATCAACGGGTGTTTGCTGAGACATTACAGATGCAGATAAACAAACTGAAAAAATCAGATATACGGTTGATCTTCTGACTCTACCTGATAAAAGGAACTTTTTATTTACAGTCATTTTATTATGTTGTTTCATCTGGTCTTACTGATTAATTTTGTTAAGTCTGGTTTCAATCATATTGGCAATATCATCATTGGCCTGATAGTTTTGCTGCAGAGAAAGCAAATATTGCTTCGCTTCCAGATCACGTCCCATTTTCATATATACATCAGACAAAAGTATAAAGCTACGTGCAAGCCAGTATGCATGCGGGGTACTTTTATCGATATAATCAAGAATTTCTTTTTCAGCCTGTTGGGTTTCACCATCATCGTAATAAGCCTGCGCCAACAAATATTTAGCTTCCGCACCGTAAGAATTACGTGTATCTTTAGAAAGTGCTTTCAGATCTTCCTTTGCTGCCTTTCTTGCATTCTGATCAAGATAAGCTCTTGCACGATAGTAACGGGCCTCATTTACCAACTCGGGAGTTAATTTAGCATCGCTCAATAAATCCGTAGCAGCATTGATTACTTCTTTTTGATCTAAAGAAGCATAAGCACTACGCAAAATACCGGTTTTCGCTATCAAAACTCTTTCGGGGCTTGAAGCTTTTGCTCTTAATTGCTTATATACAGCCAAAGCACGTTCCGTATTACGGGAATTGAATAGAATCTCAGCACTCATTACCATCGCTTCTTCCGAGAATTTATTATCAGGGAATGCCAACACTTTCTCCAGATTGGCTAAAGCTGCTGTAAAGTTCTTCTGGTTGTAGTCTATTAAGCCTAAATAATAATATGTATTTAAACTGTATGCACCTTCGGGGAATGACTGCAAATATCTGGTGAAACTGCTTTTTGCTTCCTGAATATCACCACGCATATATATCTTTTCTGCTGCAATATAAGTAAGAGAATCGCGTTCGCTTACATCAAATGTTGCCCCTCCGGGAATAGATGATGCAAATTCTGCATATTCATCAACTTTATTAAGGTCTATATAAATGGACTTCAAGTCACGCTGTGCCAGACGCGCTTCTTCACTACCGGGATAGGTATTAATCACATGTTTATAGGCCTGGATAGCTTCGCTGTAATTATCATTCTGATAATAAAGAAGACCTATTTCGTTAGCTCCTTTTCTTGCCATTGCAGATTCCGGGAATTTAGTCAACAATTCGCGGAAAGAATTAATCGCACGACTTTGGTCTTCCAACATTACATAAGCACGTCCTCTTTCGTACATTGCATCATCCTGATATTGTGAAGAAGGATATTGATCAATCAATTTATTTAATACATGTATTTTACCCAAATAGTCTTTCTGCAATCCAAGTACGAATGCTTCCTGATAAAGAGAGTAATCTCCCTGCGAGGCATCAAGTTGAACGGCCCGCGCGTAATTTTGCTGAGCTTCTGCAAACTGGCGTACGTAGAAATAACAGTCTCCAATCCGGTTATACGCATCTGCTAAAACAACATTTTGATCTCGTACGGCCATTCTGGTATAATCTCCAAACCAGTTTCTTGCTCTGGTATAATCTTTCTGCTTAAAAGAAATGTATCCCAATGTATAGTGGACCAATCCGTACATATCATTGTTTTTAACCCTTGTAAATTCTAGATACTGGCGGAGATCACGTGAAGCATCTGCATATCTTCCTAGACGATAGTAAGCTTCTCCTTTCCAGTAATGAGCTTCAGCTTTGGTTTGAACATTATAACGGGAAAGTTCCAATGACTGATTGAAATAATCAATAGCTTCATTAAAGTTTGCATTGGCAAAAGATTGAGTGCCAAGCTGAAACAATATCTTTTGTTTTGCTTCTAGTATCCGTGCTCCGGGATGGGATATTTTAGCAATTGATTTTAATGCGGCTTCATAACTTCGGGTATTCATATATACCTCTACAAGGTAATCACTTACTTTACCCGCATATTGAGAATTAGGAAATTCATTTAATATGCGCTCGAAAACAGTTACCGATTCATCAAACGGTGAATAAGAAGTTTCGTGAATGCCTACGGCATAATTGTACAAGGCTTGTTCCTTTACCTGCTGGTCATACGTCATTGAGGCAGCTTGTTCAAAAGCCATACGTGCTCTTCCCTTATCCTGTAGTTGTAAATAAGAAAGTCCCATGTGCAGGTAGGCATTTTGAGACAAAGCATCATCCACAGTAGTTACCTTTCCCAGCATTTCTGCTGCACGCGAATAAATACGTGCCTGATAACAAGCCATACCTAATAAATAAAGTGCATCCCGCTTAGGATTATCCACACCATTTACATAAGCTGTTAAGGGTTCGATAGCTTCTGAGGCTTTGCCCATGTGATAACGGGAAATCCCTAATATTCTTTCCATCTCCGGTACATTTGCATTACGGGGATAGGAGGAAATATAACCTTCAGCTACAATCTCCGATTTATCATAATTCTTCTTAACCAGGTAAATCTCTGCAATATAATAAGGAACAAGTTCTCTGTATTTGCCGGCATCCTGCATATTCAGGAATACGGGAAGTGCTTCATCATAATTTCCTAGTGTATAATTAATATAAGCGAGATTATATCTGGCATCCATATAATATTCAGGACTTGTGGCAAGAAGCGTTTTAAACCATACCGCCGCTTCATGGGGATGATTTATCTCCATATAAGAAAGGGCCAGACGATAAGTCGACGCATCCCGCTCTTCGTCTCCCAACTGATAGAGTTCGCTTGCATTGAACATTGCAATTGCATCATCATATTTTCCATCAAAATAATATGCAGATGCGATTAAAGCATATACCCTGTTTTTATAAGGAGAATCCGGATATTTTTCCAGATAATCACGCATCAGGTCTGCACAATCTTTCTCTTTCAATTCATATGACATACAAGCCAGCATGTATTCAGCTTCAGCAACAAAATCACTTTCAGGTGTATTGTTAATGAATTTTGTGAGTGCCTGTTGAGCCGGTGCATACTCTCCTTGCAAAAAGAGTTGCCTGCCGTTTTCATACAGATTATCAGGTGAATTAAGCGGATGTTTTTGTTGGGCAGTTAAAGAATAGGGCAATCCGCATAATAGAACAATGAGTAAAGAAATAAATCCTGTCTTCATACGTTGATGATTATTATGACCATACGAAATATTAATAATGGGGTTTATTTGTGCTCAAGCACAATTACTACGCAGCAATGCAAAAAACTACTAGGGGGTAGTTATGCAACTACTACGGGATAGTTAACCGTTTACCTCGTAGTAACAGGTTAATTACCTTGCAGTAGTTTCCCGTCTTAATTGTTTCGAACAGCTGTTTTTTATTTTCGCAAAAGTACAATCTTTAGTTGGAGTATGGGTCAGAATAGTTGGTAAAAAAACTAAAAATCACCATTCATCTTTATAAGTTCAATTAACTTATCTACTGCTACTTCCTCGGGTATATTCTTCTCTATACATTCTTTTTTCTTATACAAACTTACCTTACCGCGTCCTGCACCTACGTATCCGTAATCGGCATCAGCCATTTCACCCGGGCCGTTTACTATGCATCCCATTATGCCTATTTTCAATCCTGTAAGATGGGAGGTAGCTGCCTTTACACGTGCAATGGAAGCCTGAAGGTCAAACAATGTTCTTCCACAACCGGGGCATGAGATGTATTCCGTTTTGCTGGTACGTATCCTCCCGGCCTGAAGTATACCGAAGGCAGTAGAATCTATGATGGCATGTGATAAGCTTCCCTGATTGAATAAATAAATACCGTTGCAAAAACCATCCATGATAAGAGGGCCCATATCGGCAGCAGATTTTACCTGTAAGTTTTCTGCTTCATCTTCCTGATAGTGCTGGAAGAATACAACGGGATTTGTTACACCCTCTGTCATCAGCAGGTGTACCAGCGCCCTGTGTTCGCCTGTACGGTTAGGGTGATTGCTTTGAGATATTATTACAACTTCCGGATGTCTTTTTATAACAGGAATAACTTCATCAGTCAATGCCATATAAGGGATAAAAAGAAATTTGAGTGCTGTATCTTTACTGTCAAGAGCTGACAATTGTGTAAAGTTAAAAGCAGGCCACGTCCCTTCTTCTCCTGTCCAAACATCCGCATCAAGTATATAGGATACCCCGCCTTCTAATTCTGCCGGAAGTTGTCTTGCAGCATAAATATAGTCAGGGGTAAATTGAGGGTCACCGTTGTGTTGCCCGTCCATACGGTCGGCAATTACTACCGGGAGATTATCGCCACCGATATTCTTTACCGCATGTGTATGTCTTTTAGCCGGATCCAGATAATTAAATTCCTGTGCTACTACACCCGGTATATAAGGATGGCCATTCCGTTGAGTTATATAGTCAACAAGTTTTCTTGCTACAGGTATTTCCTTTTCAGGGTCTTCGCTTAGGGATACTCTTATCGTATCTCCGAGCCCGTCTGCCAGAAGTGCGCCAATACCCAGTGCGGATTTTATGCGTCCGTCTTCTGCATCTCCTGCTTCTGTCACTCCCAGATGTAAGGGGAAGTGCATTCCTTCCCGTGACATAACAGTAGTTAGCAGGCGTACAGTTTGTATCATCACAATCGTATTGGATGCTTTGATGGAAATCACTACATCAGAAAAGTCTTCTTCTACACAGATGCGCAGAAATTCCATGCAAGATTCAACCATACCCGCCGGCGTATCTCCATAGCGGGACATAATACGATCAGATAGGGAACCGTGATTTACTCCGATACGAATAGCTGTATAGTTCTCTTTACATATATTCAGGAAAGGAACAAACCGTTCGCGTATTCGGCTTACTTCCCCGGCATATTCTTCGTCTGTGTATTCAAGTTCTTTAAAAGTACGTGCAGGATCAATATAGTTGCCGGGATTTATACGGACTTTCTCAACATATTGTGCCGCAACGTCTGCAACCTTGGGGTTAAAATGGATATCTGCAATTAACGGAACTATGTAGTCCTGTGAGCGTAGTCCGATATTGATATTCATCAGATTTTCTGCTTCCTTTACACCTTGCGCAGTAAGGCGAACATATTCCCCACCTGCATCAACAATTCGTTTAGCTTGTTCTACACATGCACCGGTATCCATTGTAGAGGTGTTGGTCATGGATTGTAAACGAATCGGGTTCTCTCCGCCTAAAGGGGTAGCCCCGATATTGACAACCGATGATTTACGCCGGGAATAATTGAAATAATCCATTTCAGCCAAGTGATGTTAATTGGTTTTATATTGATACCTGATACTTTTGAGCTCTTCGTTTGCCTTTACTATTTTCTTTTTTAATCCTTCTTTGTAAGTTGCAAACTTTGTTTCCAGTTCTTTATCTTCTAATGAAAGCATTTGTATGGCGAGTATAGCTGCATTCAATGCACCGTTAATACCTACAGTAGCTACAGGAATTCCAGGAGGCATTTGTACGATAGCAAGCAGGGCGTCCATTCCATCCAAAGAAGATTTTATAGGTACTCCTATCACTGGTAATGTTGTTGAGGCGGCTATTACACCCGGTAAATGGGCAGCCATGCCGGCAGCAGCAATTATTACTTTCACTCCTCTGCTTTTTGCATTCTTTGCAAACTCTTCCACTGCTTCGGGTGTACGATGCGCGGAAAGTGCATTCATTTCGAACGGAACATGCAGGTCATTCAATAACTCGGCTGCCTTTTCCATTACAGGAAGGTCAGACGTACTACCCATGATTATACTTACAACAGGATTCATTTTAAATCAATTATAATTAGAAATAATGTTCAATTTACACAGATTGTTCTCCATGTTGATTACAATCTGTGTAATCAATAGTATAAAATCAACTATTTATTGTCTTTCTGTATTCTTCCACACTTAACAGATCATCATACTGGCTCATATCTTTCGGACTAAGTTTTATAATCCAGCCTTCGCCATAAGGATCTGAGTTTACCAGTTCAGGATTTTCTTCCAGCTTTTCGTTCAGTTCCAGGATTTCTCCCGACATAGGCAAGAATAAGTCTGAGATGGTTTTTACTACTTCAATGGTTCCAAATACTTCTCCAGCATCCAGAGATTCACCTACGGTAGTAACATCTATAAACACGATGTCACCCAATTGTTGCTGCGCGTAATCGGTAATACCTATATAAGCTACATCTCCATCTATACGAACCCACTCGTGCTCGCTTGTGTACTTCAATTCTTCCGGAAAATTCATAATAATTAGTTTTACTGGTTGTTATTTAATAATATAAAATCGCAAAAACTACCGAACAAAAACCTACGACAAATCCTGTGAGTATCTGTCCTACGGTGTGATGGCCCAATATGATACGGGAAGTTCCCAATAACCCGGCTATCAAGATAAAACCGCAAAGCCACCATACGGGATTATAACTGAATATAAAACCAAATGAGATTAGTCCTCCTACAACACCTCCCATGCCGATCATGTGTCCGCTTATCTTCCACTTCAGATTGATTACTATCCCAATAAACATGGCTATAATACTTCCTAATATAATACCGGACATGTAATAAGGCATATTCATCCTGTACATCAATATCAAGCAAAATATATAAGCTATTATCGTGAGCAGGTAAGGGACGAAAAGGTTTTTCCGTTCTTTAAACTCCTCATTGCTCCATTTATTGATTCTTTTGAACAGATAGATTGTAATTACCGGCATCAGAATCGTAAAACAATAAACAATGCCCAGCACAATGAGTTTGTACTGAAATGGCATTATGCTCAGATAAGTGAATAAAAACAATATAAGAAAAGCGACAAAGGGTATTATAAACGGATTGAAAATACCGGATATAAACTTAGCTATTGATATGATTGATTTATTCGACATCTTATTCTTTTCTCAAACGGGCAACCGGGATGTTTAACTGCTCTCTGTATTTGGCTACTGTACGCCGTGCAATGGGATATCCTTTTTCTTTTAATATACCCGCCAGCTCATCATCTGTCAACGGCTTGTTTTTATCTTCATTGTCTATACACTCTTTTAGTGTATTCCGGATCTTTCTTACTGAAAGTTCTTCACCTGCCTCCGTAGTATAACCGTCACTAAAGAAATAGCGTAACGGATAGATGCCATAATTGGTTTGCACATATTTACTGTTGCTCACACGTGAGATTGTGGAGATATCCAGACCTGTACGGTCAGCCACATCTTTGAGGATCATGGGTCTTAATAACGAATCATCCCCTTCCAGGAAGAAAGGCTGTTGCAAATCAATAATAGCCTGCATAGTTGTCATTAATGTATTCTGACGTTGTTTTACGGCATCAATAAATCCTTGTGCCGCATCCATCTTTTGCTTAAGGAAAAGCATGGCATTACGGGATTCTTTTGATTGATTTGATTTGTTTCTGGCATGCTCATCCAGCATTTCGGCAAATGAGCGGTTCATACGCAACTCCGGAAGATTCCGGTTATTCATATTAAGAGTGATAACTCCTTCATCATTTGTTTCGACAATAAAATCGGGAATGATCTGATGCAGGTTTTTACCTACAGATTCTCCTAACGAACTACCGGGCCGGGGATTAAGCTTGGTAAGATCTGCCAATGCTTCCCTGAAGGCAGTTTCAGATAGATTCATCCGCTGCACAATTTTATCCCAATGTTTATGGGTAAATTCGTCGTAATATTTTTGTATAATTTCCTCTTCTAACTTCCTCAGAGGAGTATCTTCTTTTCTCTTTATTTGTAGTAACAGACACTCTTGCAGGTTACGTGCACCTATTCCGGCAGGGTCAAAGTCCTGTATGATGTGAAGCACATCTTCCAGTTCTTTTTCCGTAGCTTCAACACCGGCATAAATGGCAAGTTCATCCGAAATGCTACTCAGGTTTTTTCTTAACAGCCCGTCATCGTCCAACGAGCCTATTAAATATTCGGCTAACTGACGTTGATGTTCGGTTAAGTCTCTTTCTGATAGCTGCTCTTTCAGTATTTCGTAGAATGATATGGAGTCTGAAAAAGGTATATCTTCTGCTCTGTCATCTTTTGAGTAGTTATTTGCCTGGAGCTTGTAATCGGGGATATCGTCTTCACTGCGATAGTCACCGAGCGTTAACTCTTCTTCTGTTATGGCATTCCCTTCGTTTTCAAACTCACTGTTATCAAATTCTTCATTAGTATCAGCTTCCTCTTTACCTTCTTCCAATGCAGGATTTTCAAGTAATTCGGCATGTACTCTGTCTTCCATCTCTACAGCGGGTAATTCCAGTAGTTTTACTACAAGTAGTTGCTGCGGAGATAGGGTCTGTATCTGCTGTTGACTCTGTGTCTGTACCTGACGAGATCCTTGGCTCATTATCTTTTGTTCATTTAATCAGTATGCAAAAATAATCATTAGTTAATAATGAGAAAGTTTTTTAGTGGGATATTTGTTTTTGACCGGAAAGAGATTAACATGTGAAAGGAATATAAACTATTTTTAATAGATTGCTTAAATAAGAGGAAGGAGGATATTCTAAGGAGAATGATTGTTGTGTGGGGATTGATAATAGTGGCGTTATTAAGTTTCTGACCCGGGAGCATTCATGCCTCGGGTGAAAAAGGTATAAAGTAGACTCCTAACTCTTAAGAAACCAATTGTTAACAAAGTAAATATATATCAAATACTTGGAAAGCTTATTTTAAAGGGGATGTCTAAAAAGCAACTTGTTATTATGAAATTGATGTGTTATCTGTGCTTTTACTGATTATAGGGGGAGATCCCGGGTCAAGCCCGGGATGACATATATAGTTATGAGGTACTACTCCCTCTTCCAATTTATTAAAGAATAATTCAAGTGTATCACATCAATACCTAAAACTACTTCCTCCCAAAAACTCTCTTAGCAGAGAGGTCGGAGGTATTTCATTATCCTGTATCGGTACGAAATATTTTATAAACTTAAGTAATCGATATGCCTCTGCATAAGCGGCACAATTACGCGGCACGGTTGTTAAGATAGGCTCTACGTGACTTCTTAATACGGCAAATTCAAATAGAAGTGCCGAATTAAACATGGCATCTGCATTCTCCTGGTATGGGAATATCCACTTATCTTCTCCGGCACGTACGCTTGGCCAGCGTGAAATGGTTTCCTGCGCGGAGTATCCACGGTAGTTATGATCGCGTATGATACGACGTAGTAAACGACTATCTGTAGTGGGAATCCAGTTATGATCGTCCAGAGAGATAGTAGTTAATGCTGAGACGTAAATCTTATATTTACTTTCTTCGGGGATATGTTGAGTTAATTCAGGGTTCAACGCATGAATACCTTCGAGAATGAGTATGGTATGCTCATCGAGTTTAAGTTTGTCTCCTTTAAATTCACGTTTACCTACCTGGAAGTTAAACCGGGGTACTTCTATCTCGTCACCTATTAAGCAGGATTGTAGCTGTTGGTTGAAGAAGGCAAGGTCAAGAGCGTACAGGGATTCATAATCGTAATCTCCATTTTCATCTCTTGGCGTTTCTTCGCGATTAACGAAGTAATCATCCAATGAAAGAGAATAAGGTTTCAATCCATTGGTCATTAGCTGTATGGAAAGCCTTTTGCTAAAGGTTGTTTTACCGGATGAAGACGGGCCGGAAATAAGTATGAGCTTCACACGATTTCCGTTTTGTCCGCGATGGAATATCTCGTCTGCAATATGGGCTATTTTCTTTTCCTGCAAAGCCTCGGACACGTTTATCAGGTCGGTTGCATGCCCGTTGAGACAGGCTACGTTCAGATCGCCGACATTCCTCAGATCAATAATATCAAGCCAGTTGAGGTATTCTTTAAATACATCATACATTTTCTTCTGCTCGATTACCTCTTCTACTATTTCAGGATCATTCCTGTTGGGGACACGCAGCAAAACTCCATCATAATATTTAACGATGTCAAATACTTTTATATAACCAGTGCTTGGCAATAAACTGCCATAATAATAATCTATCGTAGTGCCCAGTGTATAATAATAGGTGTAAATGGAGCCGGAGGTTTCCAGCAGCTTTACTTTGTCTAACATATTATGTTCCCGGAAAAGTTTAACGGCTTCTTCCGTATGGCATTCAACGCGACGATAGGGAATATTTTCAACAATGATCTCTTTCATGCGTTGCCTTATTTGGTCGACATCGTCTTCCGTGATGGGTCTTCCTATCTTTAAGTCGCAAAAGTATCCTTTCGAAACCGGATGCTCCAGTTGTATCCGTCCATCGGGAAAAATATCTTCTACCGCTTTACATAATACAAAGCATAAAGAACGTACATAGGTTCTCATTCCTGATGAATCTCTTACATCTAAATACTCTACATCTTTATTATTATATACCCTGAAATTCAGTCCTTCAACACGGTTGTTAACTTTCGCACTGACCACTCCGTAAGGGAAATTCAAATTTAATCCTTTATAAATATCCAAAAGTGAACTTCCTATAGGGAATTTTTTGATAATATTATTATTTTTGCAGCATATTTGAATCGTCTGTTTCATATTTAAATAAATTTGTGATGGTTAAATATATGACTTTAACACAGATAACACAACCTAACACCTAACTAATTATAAATGGAATATTCTTTTTATGATTTTTTAAAGCTCATTGGTTCACTAGCCCTCTTCCTGTATGGAATGAAAATAATGAGCGAAGGCTTACAAAAATTCGCAGGAGATCGACTCAGGAGAATTCTGACGGCAATGACAACTAACAGAGTTACCGGTGTCCTTACTGGTGTTCTGATTACTGCCCTCATACAGTCTTCTTCTGCTACAACCGTAATGGTTGTCAGTTTTGTAAACGCAGGTCTTCTTACCTTATCCCAGTCAATCAGCGTAATAATGGGAGCCAATATAGGTACCACCGTCACGGCCTGGCTTATCTCGGCTCTCGGCTTCAAAGTAGATATATCAGCATTTGCACTTCCACTACTTGCAGTTGGGCTTCCCCTTCTCTTTTCCAGTAAAAGTACAAGAAAATCCATAGGTGAATTCATCTTCGGGTTTTCTTTTTTATTTATGGGGCTTTCATTACTAAAGAGTAATGCACCTGATCTTGGTCAAAACCCGGAGATGTTGGCCTTTGTCCAGAATTATACTCAATGGGGGTATGGTTCAATCCTGATTTTTGTAGTTATAGGTACTGTACTTACTATGATTGTACAGGCCTCAGCTGCTACCATGGCCATTACGTTGATTATGTGTGCCAATGGCTGGATAAGTTATGAGTTGGGAGCTGCACTGGTACTTGGAGAAAATATAGGGACTACCATTACAGCAAACTTAGCAGCACTTACAGCAAATACGCAGGCAAAAAGGGCTGCCCTGGCACATCTTGTATTTAATATATTTGGTGTTATCTGGGTTCTTATACTTTTTACTCCGTTTACAAATGCTGTATCCTGGTTTGTAGATAATGTGATGAAGGTTAGTGATCCTGCTGCTGCGGTTTCGTTTAAATTATCTGGTTTCCATACAGCCTTTAATGTTTGTAATGTTTTGATCATGATCTGGTTTGTGGGGCTTATTGAGAAAGTTGTTCGCAAACTCATCAAACAAAAAGATGAAGATGAAGAATACAGGCTACGCTACATCAGCGGAGGATTGCTTTCAACAGCAGAGCTATCTCCCGTACAGGCAAGACAAGAAATAAATCTGTTCGCACAACGTACATACCGTATGTTTCATATGGTGCGTGATCTGCTGACAACTACTAATGATAATGATTTCAATAAACTATTCAGCCGGATAGAGAAATATGAAAACATTAGTGATAATATGGAGGTAGAGATTGCCAACTATTTGAACAAGGTTTCAGAAGGGCGATTGAGCTCTGAAGCTAAAATGCAGATACGTGCTATGCTCCGGGAAGTGACAGAGATAGAAAGCGTTGCCGACAGTTGTTCTAACATGGCACGTGCCCTTAATCGCAAACACCGTGGTAATAAAGACTTTACAAAAGAACAATATGAGCATATCCAATCGATGCTTGATTTGCTGGAAAGAGCAATGCAACAAATGCTTGAGGTTATCGAGACTCCTGAGAATGAAACTGTCGATATTAACAAGTCGATGAATATTGAAAATGAGATCAACAACTACCGCAACCAGTTGAAAAACCAGAATATTATTGATGTAAACAATAAAGAGTATGATTACCAGATGGGTGTACATTACATGGACTTAATCGGAGAGAGTGAAAAGCTTGGGGATTATATTGTTAATGTAGTGGAAGCAAGTAGTGAGGGGAAAGAAAAGAAGATATAAATATTAAATAAACGTCTTGTCATTCCGGGCCTGGACCCGGAATCTCTTGACAGTACTGCTTATAGGGGAGATCCCGGATCGGGTCCGGGATGACAGGGAGAGGGTTTATTGGAAATATAATAAACTTACCATACTACAATTTCATCCGTAAAGATAAACTGTTTACCATTTGCTTCTGTAGCTTTCAACCTGACAAAACGTGCTTTCCAATTACCCTCAAAACGATAGGTTTCAAAGGTAAGCTCTTTTATATCAGGCGAAACTGATGTTTTTATTACGCCCTGTGATGTATAATTCTCGCCGTCTTCGGAAATAAGAAGTTCCACTTGTCCCGGTTGATACACTCCCGGGCCTGTTATCTGCATAAAGCGTGCAGAGACATTGTGCAGTTCGGTTATTTCGCCCATATCAATTACACAGTCCAGATCATTCAGATAGCCTTGCCATCTGCCATCCAGATAGGTCATTCCTCCTCTGTATCCGTCTACCAGGGCATTCATGCCACCGGCCATATATCCTTTATAAAGGCGGCTATTGTAGTGAACGGGTTTGTTTATAGCTTTATGATAATCTACTTTTTTCTCTGTTGGAGTTCCCTGCAAGACACCATTTTTGAATATAGCTGCTTTTAAGGTTGCTGAGTCTTTTACAATAACAGGACTATCATATATCTGAGAATTTTTATCCGGCAAACTACCGTCAGTAACATAACGAATTTCAGCCGGGTACTTTTCGGCATCGAGAAATAGTTTTATCTCCTGCTTTATGGTGTCTACCAGCATGGTAGTTTCAATTTCATCTGATAGAGTAAATGTGTTGATGCCCATTTGTTGTAAAACGGGTATATGTGCATTTACTCTGGGTTTAAAGTCTTCCCAGTTTCTTATTTCCTGAGGTGTCCATGCTATTTCTGCTAAAGCCAACATACGCGGAAACATCATATATTCCATATGTTTCTCTGTAGGTATATATTCTGCCCATGTATTTGCCTGTACTCCTATGATGTGTTTTCTTTCGGAAACAGAGAGTGAATCAGCCGGAACGGGATCATAACCGTAAACGCGCTTTATCGGGGTATAACCACCAATAGCAAGGGGTTGTGTTTTGGGATCTGCCTGATAAAAATCGAAGTAAAGATTACTGCCCGGGGTCATTATTACATCGTGCCCCATACGGGCAGACTGGATTCCTCCGTTTTCTCCCCTCCATGACATTACTGTGGCACGTGGCGCAAGTCCTCCTTCCAATATTTCATCCCAACCGATGATCTGGCGTCCGTGGCCGTTCAGGAACTTTTCTACCCGATGAATCATATAGCTTTGGAGTTCGTCTACATCTTTTAATCCTTCTTTTTTCATACGAGCCTGGCATTTGGGACAGGTTTTCCATCCCCGTTTGCTTGCCTCGTCTCCACCAATGTGTATATATTCGGATGGGAAAAGTTCCATCACTTCGGTAAGCACTCCTTCTATAAACTCGAATGTTTCTTCATTTCCAATGCAAAAATCATCGTTTTTATAGGGTACACCTGCACAGGACAATTGCGGATAAGCGATAAATACTTCTTCCGAATGCCCGGGCATTTCTATTTCGGGGATGACGGTTATGTGCCTGGAAGCGGCATAGGCAACTACTTCTCTTATATCTTCTTTGGTGAAATAACCTCCGTATGCATTTGGAGTACCTTCCGGAACATATTTACGACCTCCTTCCCACCAATCCATATAGTTGGGCTGAGGGCGGTAAGATGCTTCTGATGTCAGTCGGGGATATTTATCTATCTGTATGCGCCAGCCTGCGCCGTCTGTCAGATGCCAATGAAAGGTGTTGAGTTTGTAGAATGACATTACATCGATCAGTTTCATTACAAATTCTTTCGGGAAGAAGTGGCGGGAAACATCCAGATGATATCCGCGATAAGAGAAACGCGGGGCATCTTCTATCTTTATATAAGGTATTCCGTTGTTACTCCACAGTTGCCGAAGGGTTTGTGTTGCATAAAAAAGTCCCGGTTCTGCGGCTGCAACGATTTTGATGCCGTTTTTGTCAACTTCCAACTTGTATGCTTCTTTGTTTCCGGATTGAAAAGAAGTATCTAGTCTATAGTCAATTAATCCGTGGGAGTGTTCTCCAAAAAGTTGTAAACTATCTACTTTTAAATATCCCTGATGCACTTCCATCAGGGCAGGTTTAGGTATGAGGTTTACAGTTGGTTTTTCTTTATTGTCACAGGCGGAAATGAGAATGATAGTGATCGCAGCAACAGCTATCAGATTATAGTAATTACGAAAGTAAAAGTACATAAGTGTTGATTTCTAAAATTTGTTACGGGAAGTAAAGATACGAAAGTTAGTTCATATTTCTTGTATTCTGCTCTCAAATCACGTATATACGAACATATTTAGTTACATAATACCAACCCACCGAGTTGGTATATAACGTGGTACCGACCTGGTATATACGAGGTGGGTGAGTTCGTATATAACGTATACCGACCACGTTATATAACGTATCGGTGACCTCGTATATACGAGGTTGGAATGGGGGAAATATCGCATCTACAAGGCTTGTGGTAGGGGTGAAAGGAGAGGGAAATTATGGAAAAAGAGGATGGATTATGAGGTTCAGAGGAATCAGGTTAATCAAAAAATGAGGACATTGCTTGTTGTATGTTATATAAAATCCCAGGCTAAGCCTGGGATTTCAGGCAGATATTATATCAGCCTTTTTAATTAATTCACCTACTCTACAGTATCTTATTACCAATAATACTGCTTTAATATTTCCTGCATGCGTGGAGAGTTATCATCCGTATCACCTGTCTGTTGCCTCAATTCCAGCAAATCCTCTTTCATCGAACGGATGACTTCTGCATACTGAGGGTTATTATATTGATTCTTATCTTCATAAGGGTCTGCTTGCAAATCAAAGAATTCCCATGAAGGTGTAGATACATAATCATCCGATCCGTTTGTATCCAGTTTATCTCCATAAAGGAACATCAGCTTGTAACGCTGGTTGCGGATACCCATGTGTGCCGGGCGTATTTTATGTTGTGTCCAATAACGGTAATACATTTCCTCCCGCCAGTCAGCAGGTGTATTGCCGGCAAGATTGTTACGGAAACTACGTCCCTGGGAAGATTCAGGTACTTCTACCCCTGCATAATCGGCAAACCAGGAGGCAAAATCGATATTCAGAATAATATCATCATTACGTGTTCCAGCAGGTATTTCCTTTGGATAACGTACTACAAAAGGCATACGGAGTGATTCTTCATACATCATACGTTTGTCAAAGAAACCATGTTCTCCGAGAAAATATCCCTGATCCGAAACATATACGACAATGGTGTTTTCTTTCAACCCTTCTTCATCCAGGAAGTTGAGCAGGCGACCGATATTATCGTCAATGGCCGCACCACAACGAAGATAATCCTTTATCATCTTCTGGTATATCTTTTTACGCGTAGCTACACTATCCAATCCCTGCGTAGAGAAAGGAAGTTCCGGGTATTGACACCACCAGGCAGAAGGATCTTTGGAAGCCGTCTCCCATCTCCAACCCATGTTTTCCAGTTGTTGTCCGGGGAAAGTACGTCCGGATTTGGCCGGGCCAAATTCCATCATATTTTCAGGTTCGGGAAATTCGACATCATCATACAGATGCTTTAGTCTTTCCGGGAAATCCCAGGGTTCATGAGTCGCTTTAAAATGGCACAACATCATGAAAGGTTTATCTTTATCCCGGTTGCGTATCCACTCCATTGTTTTTGAGGCTACGATATCTGTAGAAAATCCGGGAATGGTGTCTCCCTGCTTTCCTTTATCATCATCCACCCAATTGGATGCATTTTTCATAATGGGGTTATGATATTCGCCCTGATCATGGAAAACATAGAAATCATCAAATCCTGAAGGTTTCTTCTTTAAGTGCCACTTACCGAACAGGGCGGTTTGGTATCCTCCGGCCTGCATGCGCTTTGCAATATTATCCGCTTCGGGATACAATGCATCGCTAAGGGTATAAACTCCATTCTGATGGCTGTAGGCTCCGGTTAAGATGGAAGCCCTGCTGGGCACGGAAATAGAGTTGGTACAGAAACAATTGTTCAATACACAACCTTCTTCTGCCAACCGGCGGATGTTTTCGTTCTTCACATAGTCTGCTAACACTCCACCGTAAATTCCCCATGCCTGAGAGGTATGATCATCTGAGAGAATAAAAAGAATGTTGGGTCTCTCATTCTTTGGTGACTCTGAACAACTTGTCAATCCTGCCAAAGGAATATAAGTTGCCAGTAAAGCTACAGGAATTTTAATTGTCTTATTCATTATTTATTTGTTGTTGTAACCTTTGCTTTACCTGCTTCACGAACTTCTTTTCCTTTTTTCCGGGTCAGGTTGTCTCCCAGTTCTTCCCTCATTTTATCAGCAATCTCCATTAGTTTAGATGCTTCCTGAGGATACTGTGAAAGGACATCATATCTTTCACCCGGATCGCGGCGAAGGTCATATAGTTCTGCTTTTGTCAAATCTACGTTCGTCAGTTTACCGGGCTGTCCGTCATTGCCGGGAACATAAGCTCCGTAAGTTACATACTTGTGAGGAAATACCAGTTTGAACATACCATCCGTTACCGCTTCCAGGTCATTGCGGTTGTAGTAATATACAAATGATTTTCTGGGGTCGGCATCTTTTTCTCCTCTTATCAACGGCATTAAACTTACACCGTCTATTTTTCTTTTCGGTAGGGGCGAGCCTGTTACTTCGGCTACAGTAGGGAGGAGGTCGATATTGGAAGCCAGCTTATTGCAGGTAGTTCCCGGTTCAATTTTACCTTTCCAATACATAATACATGGGATACGGTTTCCACCATCAAAAGTAGTTGCTTTAGCTTCACGCAATCCTCCGGCAGATCCAGCATGGTTTCCATAGTTAGTCCATGGGCCGTTATCTGAGGTAAGTACTACCAATGTGTTTTCTTCCAATCCCAACTCACGAAGGGTCTTTAATACCTCTCCTACGCTCCAGTCTATTTCCATCATCACATCTCCATAAAGGCCCTGTTCGCTCTTTCCCTTAAACTTATCAGACACAGCCAAAGGTACGTGCGGCATGGAATGAGCCAGATATATGAAGAAAGGTTTACTTTTATTCTTCTTTATAAACTGAACAGTTCGGTCGGTATAATCAGTAGTAAATTTAGTCTGGTCTGTATTATAACCTATAATCTTATTACCCTCATAAGTAGGAAGATCGGGGAAATTAAATATTTCTCCCTGCTGAGGGTGGAAAGGCCACATATCATTGGAATAAGGAAGTCCGTAATATTCATCAAAACCATTTTGTAAAGGCAGGAATTGCGGCGCATCACCCAAGTGCCATTTACCATAGATAGCAGTATTGTATCCTCTCTGTTTCACTAATTCTCCTAATGTTATCTCATCAGGATGGATACCATAGTCCGAACCCGGGCCGGGAGCGCCGGAAAAACCAATACGGTTGGGGTAGCAGCCAGTCAACAGCCCTGCGCGGGAAGCTCCGCTGATAGGCTGTGCAGCAAGGAAATGGGTAAACCGCATACCTTCGGCAGCCATTTTATCAATATTGGGTGTTTTGTATCCGTATGCTCCATTGAATGAGAAATCTCCATATCCTACATCATCCAGGTTAATGATGATAACATTTGCAGGATCGTTTGCCATACAAGGAACAGAAAGAGTGCCTAAAGCAGAAAGTAACAATAATTTGTTATTCATATCACAGATAATTAAAGTTGTACATTTTGAGGTGTCTCCGCAAAGACACCTCAAAGATAAAGTATTTCAATTATAATATCGATTAATCCCAGTTAGGATTTTGCTGCAAATTCGGATTTAATATAATCTGGTTGTATGGAACAGGCCATAAGTAATCACGCTCGGCACGGAAAGAACGCTTCACGATTTCAATACCGTCTGAGTTGTGCATAGCTCCGTTGTTTTCTTTCTCTGCTGTTTTCCAGCGTAATACATCCGAGTAATATAATCCTTCCATTGCTAGTTCGACCCTGCGTTCGCGACGTATTACTTCACGCATCTGATCTTTTGAAAGTCCTGTTTCTATTTCAGGCATATCCACACCCGGGCGCGTGCGCACTTCGTTGATGACATCATATACGGAGTCATCCGGCCCGCTTGCTTCATTTTTAGCCTCAGCATAAGTAAGAAGTACTTCGGCATAGCGGATAAGTATTGAGTTGAAAGCAGAACGTTCTACCAACGGGATGGTTACATTATCTTCATAGGTTGTATATTTCTTCATCCCAAACCCCGTGGTCATCACATCTTCTTTGGTAATAGGCTTGCCATTGTAGGGATATCCGATACAGGTAATTGTGTTAAGTAATCTCGGGTCACGGTTTTCATAAGGGTTATTTTCATCATACAAAGGTGATTCTGTGATAGGTTTCCCGTCTTTCATCAGATAGATATCCACCAACTCTTTGAGAGGGGCAGGGCGGTTTAACCTGAATATGGTCTGGTCATACGTTGTCTGATGATCGGGTAGGGAAGATTCGATATTGAATATTACTTCCACATTATGTTTATTAGCTTCACTAAAGAAATGCCTGTAATCCGGGAAGAGGGAATAAGTCTTCGAGTCTATCACCTCTTTCGCAATTGTAGCAGCTTCCTCCCAACGCTCGTTGTAGAGCAATACACGTGCCTTGAGTGCAAGGGCAGCTCCTTTTGTTATTCGTCCCTGGTCTGATCCGGAATAACTTGTTTCGAGTAAAGGTGCGGCCTCCGTCAGGTCTTTCAATACCTGCTCTACGACTTCTGCTTTCGTATTTCTTGGTAAAGAAGAATGCTTATCAGCGTTAGGAGTTTCAAGGATTAGCGGTACACCACCATACTTATCAGACAAACTGAAATAGAAGAAGGCACGCAGGAAGAGTGCTTCCCCTCTCATTCGCTGTTTCAATTTTTCGTCCATAGTAACACTTCCTATTTTATCAAGGAAAGTGTTTGTACGGCCAATACCTGTATAAGAATCTTTCCAAAGCGCGCTTACCAGATAGTTGGTAGAAGTGTGTTCGCCTTTGCTGATGGCATGTGTTCCATTGGCTTCATTATAAGCCATTGCATTGGAAGTAATCATATCAAACTCAAAGAAATAGAGGTTTCTCCAAGGGAATAAAGCTTCATAGCAACCTGTCAACCCGGCCAAAGCATGCTCTTCTGTCTTCCAGAAGGTTTCAGCAGTAAACTTATCGGATGGATCTACATCCAGCCAGCTATCGCAAGACGGAAATAGCAGCAATACTGATGCGATAACTATAAATACGAATGATTTTATATTTTCTTTCATAATACTACATTTTTAGAAGGTTACATTAATACCACCGGAGAAAGTCTTTAAAGAAGGATATTCATACCATGTAGTTTTCTTCATATCCTTTTCGGGATCGAAATCTTTCATCGGTGATATGGTAAATAGATTTTGTGCATTGGCAAACACTTTCAGGCTCTTGATGAAAGTACTTTTCAACACTTTGTTCGGAACGGTGTAACTTATTTGCAGGTTCTTTAACCTCAGATAAGAAGCATCACGAAGCCAGAAGTCGTTTTTCCTGAAGTTCTCATTTAACGAACCCTCGTAAGTGGTCAGTATAGGCAGCTTTGCACTGGTTCCCCTTTCCGGTGTCCATGCATCTGTTACCCATGCTTTCGGAAGTCCGCAACCGAACCATAGAGGTGTTGCACCAATACGGTCACCATACGTATATACATCTGCTACCCCCTGGAAGAAAGCTGTCAGATCAAAGTTCTTATAAGAAAGATCAAGTCCGAAGGTATAAGTAAATTTAGGGATGATGCTTCCGCGTATCTGACGGTCGTCTTCTGTGATTTTCTTATCACCATTTGTGTCGGCAAACTTCAAATAACCGGGTTTCGTAGCAGCAGTTTGCGTAGGACTGTTTTTGATCTCTTCTTCCGACTGGAAGATACCTTCTGCGTGTAGCATATAGTAAGAATCAATCGGGTGTCCTTCTTTCAGAATGAAGATATCATCAATGATGGTCTGTCCTTTCAGGTCTACTATCTCATTTTTCACATACGTCACATTACCATATACACGGTAGTTGAAGTCGTTAATTTTATTCCGGTAGCTCAGTCCCAGTTCAAAACCTGTATTATCTACCGTACCGATGTTACGTATAGGACCGTCTAACGAACCTACCTGATGAGGCAGGGAAACCGCACGAAGAATATCTGATGTCCTCTTCTTAAATACCTCGAATGTGAAATCAAGAGAGCTATTGAAAAGGGCAGCATCTATTGCAATATTGGTCATGGTAGTAGTTTCCCATGTGATATTCGGATCATTATAAGCCGTTACCGCTGCTCCCGAGCTTATGTTGCCATTAAAAGGATAGTTCTTACCAAGCGTCATCAAGTCTACATATCTGAACAGATCAATACGTTCATTACCAAGCTGTCCCCATGACACACGTAGTTTCAGGTTGTTCAGCCAACTGATATTCTTCATAAAAGACTCCTCACTCAAACGCCAGCCGGCGGAGAAGGACGGGAACAATCCCCAACGATTGCCTTTTGCAAAGCGGGAAGAACCGTCGTAACGGAAATTGGCTTCCAGTAAGTAACGTTCTTTGTAGTTATAGTTTGCCCTTCCGAAATAGGACATCAAAACAGATTTCTCGGAAGCACCACCTACTGAAGGGTTGTTAGACCCTGCATCCAGTTCGTGCAATTCATTCCCGAGGAAGCCTTCGCGTTGTGCAAAGAATTCCGATTCTTTTGTATCCTCATAACTATAACCCACCAACAACTTCACATCGTGTGTATTGTTAAAATTTTCACCCCATGACAACGTGTTATAAAGGGTTTTATTCAGATTATTCTGGTCTGTCTTTTTCACCCTTCTTGTGTTCACGCCATCATATACAACTCTCACTTTATTCTCCGTTTTTACCTGATATTCATAAATATCGGGAGCGAACAACGAATGAAGATAATCGTATTTGGATAAGCCTACATTCAGGTTATAATCGATGTTGAAAGGCAGTTTGTATTCTGCTGAGAAGTTTCCCAATAAGCGGAGGGAATTTCTTTCGCTTTCACCTTCATCAGCCAATGCCAGCGGGTGACGGTAGATGTTATGTCCCGGGGTACGGATGAAAGTATCTGCATAACGCCCGTCGTCCAGATAAGTAGGATGGAATGCTTGTGCCTTGTATGTCATTTCCACTAAGTTGGGTACTCCGGCAGCGGGTTCATTGTAATTTTTATAATGTGCATTAACATTTGCACCAATCCTCAAACGGCTGTTAATCTGGGCAGTGGTATTGACTGCCAATGTATATTTCTTAGAGTCGGTTCCGCGCAACACACCATCCTGGTCGCCATATCCGAGGGAAACGGAATAGGTATATTTATCATCACCTCCTGAGAAGCGCAGATTATGTTCCATGATAAACGCATCGTTGTACATAATATCGAGCCAGTTGTTTTGCGGATAAACTGTCGGATTGGTTTTCATACCCTGACGATATTCTTCAATCAATTCGGGAGAATAATCTACCACCAGTTTACCTTCATTTATCTGTGCCTGATTTCTCATCTCCATAAATACGATAGGATCATACACAAAGTCAGGAAGATAAGTAGGTTTCTGTACACCGAAATAGTTGTTGTATTCAACGGTGAAGGCTCCTTTTTTACCGGATTTTGTTTTCACCAACACAACACCATTGGCTGCACGTGCCCCGTAGATGGCAGAAGAAGCAGCATCTTTTAATATAGATATACTCTCAATATCGTTTGGGTTGATAGCTTCCAACGGAAATTCAACACCATCTACGAGCACTAACGGGTCATTATTATTTAGCGTACCCATACCACGGATACGGATAGTGGCATTGTCTGCTCCCGGCTGTCCGCCTGGCTGGTTGACATACACCCCCTGCACCCCCTGTAAGGCTTGTGTTGAGTTGGTTATCGGACGATTCTCAAGGGCTGCCGCATCCAGTGTAGAGATAGAGCCGGTGAGGTTTACCTTTTTCTGTACGCCGTAACCTACTACCACTACTTCGTCCAGTGCTTTGGTGTCTTCGAGAAGCTGTATGTTAAATACGGTTGTGTTTCCCACAGGAACTACTTTCTCCATATACCCTATATAAGATATAACTAATGAGGAACTTTCGGATACATTCAAATTAAATGCTCCGTCCAGGTCTGTTATAGTTCCGTTTGTTGTACCTCTCTCAAGGATATTGGCACCGATAATAGGCACTCCCTGCTCGTCGGTCACTATCCCATTTATAGAGCGGGTTATGGCAGAAGTAGATTTAATTTCCTGCTTACGGTCGGTTACAGAGATAGTATTATTTTCTCTGTTGAAATAAAGATTTGTCTGCTTATTAATCTCACTTAGGATAGTCTCAACAGATGCGTCTTTCAGGTTTAGTGTTACATTATGTTTATTCCCGGCTACAGTTTCACCATAAAAGAACTTTAATCCGGTTTGTTTACTGATTTCTGAAAATACGCTTTCCAGAGGCTGGCGCTCAACTTTAATAGTTACTTTTTCACTTTGATTCTTCTGGGCTGTCAGCGGCTGTATAGGTGCAACTGCTAAAAAAATAAAAAGTAAAGAATAACAAACCCAGTTATACTTCTTTATTTTATGAAAGTTCATAAATTTGGGTGGTTTAATGGTTGTTTTTAATAGTATAGGTCTTTTTAAAGCAACCTATCTGCATAATACAATGAGTAGAAGCTTTGTATTAGCGACAGGAAAGGGAGGTCTCCTTGGGGATCTTCCTTTGTGTTTTTAGTTTCATGTTGTATCTTTCATTCCGTATCAAATTAATAGGTTAATAAACTAATTTTTCTAGTCTTTGTAAAGCAGGTAGTAATCCTGCTCTTTTTTATATCGTATGCTCGTTGTATATTGTATAGATTTTAAGACCGACTCTAAACTCATATTATCGTGCTCGCCATATACAAAATCAGTATATTCATAACCCGGGGCAAACTCAATTTTACAGTTGTACATACGTTGCAGCTCCCTGGCAACACTGCGGATGGGTGTTTTATTAAAGTATAACCCTTTATTGATCCAGGACTTCACGCGCTTCACATCTTCCTTTTCTTTCTTAAATTCACCATTATATTTATTAAACATAATCTGCTCATTGGGTGAAATTCTCATCATCGCTTCCGGCATATCCACTTGTACTTTTCCTGTTTCCACACATACCATAAACTGATCATCGGTGTCGTAGGCTTTTACATTAAAAGAAGTGCCCAATACTTTTATATCAGCGCTGTTGGTGTGCACAATAAAAGGGTGTTGCTTATCTTCTTTTACTTTAAAGAAGGCTTCTCCATTTATCATAACCTCCCGGTGGACTCCCGTAAACCGGGTTGGATAACGCATATACGAACCGGCATTTAATATAACATGTGTACCATCCGGCAATACCAATTCTCCATGCTCAGCATTCTGAACGATTACTTCGCGATAATCGATAACAAATTCCCTTCCGTCTGTCCGTAATAAAAGATAAGCACCTATCCCCGTAGCAATAAATAAAAGAACCGCTGCCGCATATCTTAAATATGCCTTTCCTCTTATGGCCCTTTTCTTTCCTTTAATACGTTCAAGTAGCACATTGGCTTCCTGATAATATTTTGTATGATCTTCATTGCTTGATTCCCTATATATATCTTCCCAATATTTGTTCATTTCCGTTTCCATATCCCGGCGTCCGGATGATGTTTTCATTGAGCTGAATATATTTTCCGCGTCTTTCTTCGTATAAAGATCATTGATGTATCTTTTTAAAGATGATTTTTTATGTTCTTGCTTATTGTGTGCCATTCTATTATATAGTACAACGGGAAAGAAAACATCTGGGATGCCGTTAACTCTATTTAACAATAACTGTTTGTCATCCCGGACCCGATCCGGGATCTCCTTGATAATATAACTTCCAGAGGGAGGTTCCGGATCAAGTCCGGAATGACATTAAACGCTGAGGCAAACCAACAACAGCACAATATCCGTATAGGCTTCACCATACTTCTCTAAGTAAGACTTGATCTTCTTTATAGATACAGATATATGCTGCTGGACAGTATAAACGGAAATATTCAACTCCTGTGCAATTTGTTTGTGAGGTTTATATTCTTTGCGGCTCATCTCAAAGATATTCCTCTGCTGTGGTGTGAGTTCTTCCAACGCTTTTTCTAGAAGCTTATCCAATTCGGATTCAATAACTTCTTCTTCAACTTTCATGTGGAAGTCAATAGAATTAGATAAGATAACTTTCTTTAACTCCTGTTCTTTCTCAATTCCGGCCAATAGATTTAGTATCCGGTTTTTTACAATCGTATAAATATAGGGGGCAAATGGTTCGTTGGGGTTTATAAAGTGACGATTCTGCCAGACGGAAGCAAAGGCATCCTGAAAAACATCCTCTGCAAAATCGGCTGACTTCAGGAACCGTATAGCAAAATATAACAGCCTTTCCTTATATAAGGAATATAATTGACAAAAGGATGTCTCATCTCCATCTATTAAATCGGCTACTAACTTTCTTTCGTGTTCAGTATCCATTAAGTATCCCCTTCTTTTCTATACTTACAGTTTGCTCTTATTTGCCAAATATATAAAAACGAAAGGGATTTATTGCTGTTTTTCAATGAGTTTTTTAGAGGGAACTATCTTATAGACAAATGTTTTTATTAAATTCCGTCTTCTTAAATTATTTAGTATCACATAGCTTATTGATAGATCAATGTTGAAAGTCTTTCTTCCGCAAACATTTCGTTTGCAATATCCAAAAGTTGCTCTGCCGTCAAAGACTCGATGCGTTGGAATACTGCCTCATGAGACTCGTACTTATTGTAGTGAAGGAAAGTTTTGCCCGTACCTAAAGCTTCGTTCTCAAAGTTATCTGAAGCAACCCCTATCTGTCCGATTAATTGCTTTTTTACAGTCATTAATTGTAAAGAGGAAAGTTTATTATCACGCAGTTTACGCAATTCTTTATATACTAATGAGAGACATTTATCGACGTCTTTAGTATCAGTACCAAAATAGATACAGAACACACCTGTATCTGTATAAGAGGTCAGGTTAGATTCTACATTATATACCAATCCTCTTTTTTCACGCAATGAGATGTTGAGACGGCTGTTCATCCCGGGACCTCCCAGAATGTTATTCAGAAGGTACAAACCTGTGCGCTTCTCACTATATGCGTTGTATCCTCTGCTTCCGATCATTATATGCGCCTGGTGCGTGTCTTTGTGAATACGGATATGCTCGGGAACGTACTCTAACAACGGCAATTGTTCATTTTTTATTTCAGAGAAAAGAATATCCGCTGTATATTTCTCTACCAGGCGAACAACCTTTTTGAAGTCTACATCTCCTCTTATAAAGAATACCATATTAGATGGTTTATAAAAACGTGATACAAACTCCGAAGTATTACCGGTTTTAAAAGTACGAAGCAGTTCAGGAGTACCCAATATGTTTCTCCCTAACGGATGGTTTTTGAAAAGAATATTCTCAAAATCATCAAAAATAAGCTCTGCCGGATTATCTTCATAACATTGTATTTCATCCATGATCACTTCAATCTCCTTATCAATCTCATGCTGGGGAAAGGTGGAATGAAATACAATATCCGACAACAACTCCGCGGCACGGGGAAAGTGCTCAATAAGGAATGCCGAATAAACTACGGTTTCTTCTTTATTGGTATAAGCATTCAGGTCACCACCGACATTCTCCATGCGGTTTAGGATGTGCCATGCTTTTCGCTTGGTTGTTCCTTTAAAAAGGAGATGTTCTACAAAATGTGCCATTCCCTGCTCATCATCTCTTTCATCACGTGTCCCTACCTTGATTGCATATCCGCAATAAGCAACTTTTGACGACGAGGGTGTATGGATTATCCGCAATCCATTCTCGAGTGTATATATATTATAGCTCATTTATATCAGTCTGAAATAAAAACAGGATGCAAAAATACAATAAACTTATGTGGGAAATTCATTTAATAGATTAATCTTATTGTCATTTACCCAAAAATGCAGATATTTGTACATTCTTACACAAATTACTTACATATGGAAAAGATTGGCGTATTTTGTTCTGCCTGTGATTCTATAGATCAGATATATTTTACCACAACTACACAACTCGGAGAGTGGATTGGTAAGAATAACAAAACTTTGATCTACGGAGGAGCCGACCTGGGACTGATGGAATGCATTGCCAAAGCAGTGAAAACCAACGGTGGTAAAGTAATAGGAGTGGTGCCTTCCATACTCGAGGAAAAAGGAAAGGTCAGCAAATTCGTTGATACCGTTCACCAGACAAACAATTTAAGTGACAGAAAAGATTTCATAATGGAACACTCTGATGTATTTGTTGCTTTGCCCGGTGGCATCGGAACAGTAGACGAGATTTTCCATGTAATGGGAGCCGCTACTATTGGATATCATTCTAAAAAGGTAATCCTATATAATGTAGACGGATTTTATGATGACATAATTGAAGCATTGGAAACATTAAATAAAAAAGGATTTATAAGACGACCATTAAACATCTTCTATGATGTGGCCAACACCTTCGAAGAACTGACAGGACTACTAAAATAAATAATTAAAAATGGTTGAATCAATAAAGCAGCTGTTGCGGAAGGAGGCAGAAGCGGTATTAAACATACCCATAGACTCCAGATATGAAGAAGCTGTAAATCTTATCGTTGATCAGATTCACAATAAAAAAGGTAAGCTCGTTACATCAGGAATGGGTAAGGCAGGACAGATTGCAATGAATATTGCCACTACTTTTTGTTCTACCGGGATACCGGCCGTGTTTATGCATCCAAGCGAAGCACAGCATGGAGACTTGGGTATCTTGCAGGAAAATGATTTACTGTTGTTAATTTCCAACTCCGGCAAAACCCGGGAAATCATAGAACTTACTCAATTATCAAGAATATTAAACCCTTCATTGAAGTTTATAGTAATCACCGGAAATACGGAAAGTCCGCTGGCCCAGGAAGCTAATGTATGCCTGTGTACCGGAGGACCAAAAGAAGTCTGCTCATTGGGTATGACCCCTACTACATCAACAACAGTGATGACTGTGATCGGAGATATACTTGTGGTGGAAACCATGAAGCTAACCGGATTTACTCTTTCCGATTACTCCAAACGTCATCACGGAGGATATCTGGGCGAAGTATCCCGGAACCTGAACAATAATAAATAACTCTTCTTACAACATATAATGCGTAAAATAATAGGTATCGGCGAGACTATTCTCGACATTTTATTTAAAGATAAGCAACCGGTAACTGCCATTCCCGGAGGCTCTGTCTTCAATGCCATCATCTCCTTGGGCAGAATGAATGTTCCCACTTGTTTTATCAGTGAAATAGGAAATGACAAAGTAGGAGATATCATAAAGGATTATATGGAGGAAAATAATATAAGCACTGAGCATATCAATATTTTCCCAGATGGCAAATCACCCTTATCCGTAGCTTTTCTTGATAGTAACAATGATGCCGAATATCTTTTCTACAAAGACTATCCACGACAGCGTCTTGATATCACTTTCCCTGCCATAGAAAAAGATGATATCCTGATGTTTGGCTCTTACTATGCACTTAATCCTGTGCTTCGCAACAAGGTTATCGAATTATTGGACTATGCACGTGAAAAGAAAGCCATTATTTATTATGATATAAATTTCAGGGACTCACACCGGCATGAAGCCATCAAACTCAATTCTACCATTATTGAAAATCTTGAATATGCAAATATCGTAAGGGGATCACAAGAGGATTTTGCCAATATGTATAATGGTCTTACCGATATTGACAAGATATACAACGATAAGATCAAATTCTACTGTCCCAATTTTATCTGCACATCAGGTAGCAAAGATATAAGCCTCCGTACCAAAACCATATCCAAAGAGTATCCTGTAGAACCACTAAACGCGATAAGTACCGTAGGTGCCGGCGACAATTTCAATGCCGGGATTGTATATGGTTTATTAAAGTATAGGATCAGATATGATGATGTAGATTCTATCAGCGAATCAGATTGGGATAAAATAATTGAATGCGCAAAAGCCTTTTCGGCTGAGTCTTGCAAAAGCCTCAACAACTGTATATCAAAAGATTTTGCTGAGCAATATCGCCATTCAGACAAATAAGTAAACAGACAGATAGTCAAAGCTGTTGATGTAGATAAATAATCAGTAGTCAGACTAGTTAAGTAATTATCAGTTTCATAATGTAACTACCTGACTACTAATGAGGGAAGCGAATAGCAACTACTTTGGACACTAATTCACATTATTAACCCCTAAATCCCTCTTTTTTAGCAGAAAAAAGACATTTTCTATCATTTATCCATTCTTTCTATCTATCTTTGCAGACACAATAGATATTTGAAATTTTAATGAAGACATTTAATGAGCTTGGTGTCTCTGCTGAGATACTTAAAGCAATTGAGGAGATGGGGTATGAGAACCCCATGCCGGTACAAGAAGAAGTAATACCCTATTTACTCGGAAACGGTAACGATGTAGTAGCCCTCGCACAAACAGGAACAGGTAAAACTGCCGCTTTTGGCCTACCGATTATACAGAAAATAAACGTAAATAATAGAGTACCGCAAGCACTGGTGCTCTGCCCCACTCGTGAACTTTGTCTGCAAATAGCAGGTGATCTCAATGATTATTCCAAATATATAGACGGATTGAGAGTCCTTCCTGTATATGGTGGCTCATCTATCGAGAGTCAGATAAAAAGCTTGAAGAAAGGAGTACACATCATTGTGGCTACCCCGGGAAGATTGCTTGACCTGATGGAACGTAAAACTGTAAAACTAGGCACCATCAGCAACGTTATAATGGACGAAGCCGATGAAATGCTGAATATGGGGTTCACTGACAGTATCAATGCTATTCTTGCCGAGATACCTGAAGAAAGGAATACGCTTATGTTCTCGGCTACAATGTCGCCGGAGATATCCCGCATAGCCCGGAAATATTTGAAGAATGCCAAAGAAATAACCATTGGTACGAAGAATGAAGGAAGCAAGAACGTGAAACATATTTATTATATGGTTCATGCTAAAGATAAATATCTTGCTTTGAAACGTATTGTAGATTATTGTCCTAATATATACGGTATCATATTTTGCAGAACCCGCAAAGAAACCCAGGAGATAGCCGATAAGCTGATTCAGGAAGGGTATAACGCAGATTCTCTTCATGGAGAACTTTCGCAGGCACAACGGGATGCAGTGATGCAAAAGTTCCGTGTACGTCACCTGCAATTGCTGGTTGCTACCGACGTTGCAGCGCGCGGTCTGGATGTAGACGATCTTACCCATGTAATCAACTATGGCCTGCCAGATGATACAGAATCTTATACACACCGTAGCGGACGCACAGGAAGGGCAGGTAAGACCGGAACTTCTATCGCCATTATCAATATGCGTGAAAAAGGCAAGATGCGTGAGATCGAACGCATGATCAGCAAACAGTTTATTGTAGGAGAAATGCCTACTGGTAAACAAATATGCGAGAAGCAGCTTATCAAGGTTATTGATGATGTAGAAAAGGTGAAGGTTAATGAAGAAGAGATCGAATCTTTCCTTCCTTCTATTTATCGTAAACTGGAATGGCTAAGCAAAGAGGATGTGATCAAACGTATGGTTTCGTTAGAGTTCAACCGTTTTCTGGACTATTATCGTGATGCAGAAGAGATAGAAACTCCTGTAGACCTACGCAGCAGAGATGGTAAAAGAACTTCTCCTGAAAGAAGGACAGCCAGAAAAAGCGAAGCCGGATACACACGTATGTTTATCAACCTGGGTAAAACGGATGGCTTTTACGCAAACCACTTGATCGAGCTTATTAATAAGAATATGCATAAGCGTGTACAGATAGGCCGGATAGACCTGATGAAAAGCTTTTCGTTCTTTGAAATAGAAGACGGTCAAACTAAATCCCTTTTAAGCGCTCTTAACAAAGCCAGCGTAAATGGCCGGAAGGTCGTAGTGGAGGTTGCAGGAGAGGAACAGAAAAGAGATTCAAGACGTCCGTCTAATGGCAACAGAAATAGATCCAGCCGTGAGGAACGCGGGTATACTTCAAGCCGTGGACCAAAACAGAAAAGTTATTCATCCTCATCTAAAAACGAGGAGGAAGGATGGGCCAGGAGGAAAACTAAAAACCGTTAACTGGTAACAGGTATCCTAGCTGATCTCAACCTTAATAAAACTATATTCCCCACACTTTGTACGGACATTCTGCTTCAACAAAACGACCAGTAATGCAGTCCGTACATTTTTTTTCTTTCCTGAAAGATATTTTATTTCCCCATAATTATATATATTTGTTACTTAGCTTAAGTAAGTTTTGTCTAAGGTATAAACCCCCAGGTTTAAAGTTAAGATAAAAGACTCATTAGGCCAACATCACAAGCTCAAAATAGATTATGACATTTGCCTATCAAATAAATGATACCCAGCAACACACTGAATCCTTTTATGAAGATATTGCACATACAACTGACCTTGTTCTATCAGGTGCAAAAGATAATTTTAGTGGAAGCGTAAAAAGGTATCAAGCTTATATCATCAATTCTCAACTGGAAAAGCCCAGATCTTTTGATGAATATTTGCTTGAAATAATAATGATAGGTGTACTATGGCTAAGATATGAGAATGAAGCAATAAACACTCCAACCTCTACCACTAAACTTTTATATAAGCTCTATTTATTGCGCAAGAATAATCCGGATATAAAATCATCTATTGATAGATTACGTGGCAGAATGATATCCTCCATACTTTATCCCGACAATAAAACCGGCAAACTGGAATTTACTTACATATCCTTCCAGCGTCTTGTAAACTGGTTGAACGCTTCGGGCGAACTATTTGAAGAAACAAAAAGGATCAACGGATGGCTGCAATATGTATCCTCTCTTGAACCAGATGTTTTGCATGATTTACTTGAGGAAACATATCGTTTCGCAATCTGGTTTGAAAAAGTATGTAAAAGCAAATTGGGAAGTTATACCATTAATGTTTCCCCTTTTGTTGAAAAAGCCAAATCTACCTATAAAAACAGAGAAGACTACGGACTTGCCACCCGAAAGGAAATAGAATATCATATGAACATGGTAGCAGCAGAAATCCTGAACAGGGCTTTAAAAGATAGATTTATGGCTGCGAAGCGTAAAATTGTACTTCTGCCCACTTGTATGCAAATAGGAGAAGGAAAAATATGTCGTGCCAGACAAGAAGGAACAGAGAAAAAATGCACCGGGTGTAATATACAATGCAATGTAGGCAAAGCAAGCAATGAATTAAAAAAATATGGAGTAGATGTTTATCTGATTCCCCATAGTTCCAATTTTTCAAAAACACTTCAAAGATGGCAAGGTGTGCCCGATGTAGCTCTTGTGGGGGTAGCCTGTGTATTAAACCTGCTCTTGGGCGGATATGAAATGATCGGCTTAGATATTCCTTCACAATGTGTATATCTCAATTATTGCAGTTGTAAAAAACACTGGGATGAAAAAGGCATACCAACTTCTGTTGATATAAAACAATTATTCCGGATTTTGGGCATAGAAGAAAGGAATAAAGATGAATATCCCACTGAAAGAATAGCGCTTGTAAACGAAGATGATGAAATATTAGGTTATGGTGATAAAATAGATACACACCGTAAAGGGAAGCTGCACAGGGCATTTTCCGTATTAATATTCAACCCTGAAGGAGAAATCCTGCTGCAACAAAGGGCGCAAGGGAAATACCACTCTCCAGGACTGTGGACTAACACTTGTTGCAGCCATCTGGTTGAGAATAACTCTATGGGAGCCTTTGTTCATGAAAGATTACAATATGAAATGGGATTTGACTGCGACCTGAAATATCTCAAAAAATTCCATTATAAGGTAACATTCGAAGACGGCATGACCGAAAATGAAATTGATTATCTGTATGCTGGAATATATAAAAACGACCCTCAGCCCAATAAAGAAGAAGTTTCCCGATGGGCATGGTTTAAAGAAGAGATACTCAAAAAAGACATAAAAAACAATCCAGACAATTACACTTATTGGTTTAAAAATATAATGGAGAATCATTTTGAAGAGATAAAATCCACCGTTTTTCCTTCTTGATATTCAACACTTTAAATGTGTTATTATAGGTATATTAGATCAAAACTTATTACTTTAATAGATATATTTAAATAACATAATGAAAATAAACTAATCTACACCTCATAATCATAAAACCTTATTAAAATCAATTAATTAGCTCAATTAATCTAATTATACAATATAAAAACATATAGATGTATGCTAAAAATAGCTATTTTAAGTCTTCAAATAACAACTTCAAAAAAATAGTCTCACTCAAAGTATCTAATAATCAGATAAAACCAAAGCACATCTATAGATATTTAAAATTATATTTTAATTTAATTTGCATATAATAGATATAAGTTTTATATTTGCATCATAATTCTATTTAATGTCGCAAAACAATTAGAGTTATAATTAAAATTTCAATTAATGAATCAAATCAATTTTAAAGAAAATGGGTATTAATTATAGTGTAACTGCTTTGAGAAACCCTCTGAGACCAGAGGAAAATGAGAGATACTATGCAAAAGCGCAAATAAGATCGATCATAAATATGCGAGCTTTATCGCGTGAACTAGCTTATGCTACTTCACTTACTGAGGGAGATGTATATAATGTATTAGTCAACCTGCCATACGGGCTCAAAAAGCACCTGGATAATGGCGATATGGTAGACTTGGGAGAACTTGGTAAATTTCAATACCAGATCAGCAGCGAAGGGGCAACCACACGGAGTGAATTTACTTACCATAAAATCAAAAAAGTAAAGTTTCATTTTCGTCCGTCAAAGTTCATGGTCGCTGATGTAAAAAAGCTTGAATTCGAGGAAGTCATTTCACGTGAAGAAATGAAAGTGGCGAAACGACAGGCAAAAAATAAATAACAAACAGGGCGACATTAAATAGAGAAAGCCGGGACCAGTCCCGGCTTTTTTAGTTTATATCCCTATCCTGACTACTCTAGTTGACTGTCGAGAGTAGTCAAGAGAGTTATCGAGAGTAGTCTCGACATATATACTAGAGTAGTCTCGACAGGTGTCCAGACTACTCTTGATGACTGACGAGAGTAGTCAAGATGCCAGATGAAGCTTAAAATGACTACATCCTCATAAAATATGAGTATATTTGAAAGTTTAAAAACTAAGAAATATTTTGAATTATATGGATAAGCTCAAAGAATATTTAGCAAATTATTTTAAAATAAACAGAGGTTCATTAGAGGATGTAGCCGGACTTTTTGAAGTTAAATTGCTGGATAAAGGAGATTTTTTCCTGCATGCAGGCAAGCGTTGCACCGAAATGGCTTTCGTGAAAGATGGCATATTAAGGATATCTGCACTAGCTGACGATAAAGAGATCACCCAATGGATCATGACGGAAGGATATTTTGCTACGGACTTAAACAGTTTCATCTTCGGAGCCCCCGGGAGATGGAATATACGAGCGTTATCAAATAGTGTATTGTATTCTATAAGTAAAAGCAATTATGAGAAAATGGGAAGAATGGTTCCCAACTGGCCTTCTCTTGAAAGGGAATTTCTGGTTCATTGTTTTACGACTATGGAAGACCGGGTATTTCAATTCTTGTCAATGAGTGCAGAAGAAAGATATCATACTTTTTTTGAAAGTAATAAAGTACTCTTCAATCAGGTCCCCCTCCAATATATTGCGTAAACATACTTTTCAAAGGGAGTTGGAGGAAGGGATGAAAAGGAGTCTGGAAGATTTGAAGCGGCAAGTGATAACAACGTATAATCGATAATATCTTACCGGGATAAATTAATTATTATCCCGGAGTTGAATCTTTTGGACAGAATTCTTTTCTATCGACTCCAACCAACGCAAATACATCTCTTTCGGCATTTTACGATATCCCAACTGATGGATATGAGCATAAAGTTTTTCTATTTCTTCCAATTCCTTTGGTTCTTTCTCTTGCCTGGCTTCATATACCCGATACATCGTTTCTGCTTTTAATAATAATCCATTCATATAATGCGGGAAATATTCCAGAGCTTTATCACAACATTTTATTACGAATCCGGGATCATAACTATCGGGATACTTACGCTGATAGCCCAAAGCAAGGTCAATCATACAGAGTGCTATAGTTTCTTTCCGGGAAAGTGTATCCATATAGATACCGTTTTTGATAGCATCCAGATGAATGTAACCGGAAGATTTTATCCACGTATCGGTAGGAAACTGTCCGGAGGTAAGCTCGGTGTTATACCAACCGCTGGCCTGGTTATGAAGTTTTATATAAAGATGATTCGGTGCAAGGGCAAGCCAGGCTTTTTCTCCCAACTCTTCGGCTATAATTTTATAAAGAAGAGGGAGGGAGTGGCAATTGCCTTTATGGGTAGCCATTAGGGTGGTAACAAACATATTGGCCCAGTCTTTTTCTCCGGCGTAGTCATCGTGGTTGTATTGGAAAGGGAAATGGTAGGCAACAAGAGTATCATTTAATTGTATAGGAATTGTATCAGTCATAAATTTAAATATAGCAGCATGAGTAGCTACACTGCAACTATCCGATCCATGGTAGATGATAGGACTATTTTTTGCAATATCACTACAAATTCTGCTACAAAATTTTAATTCATCATTAAAATTATTGTAATCAAGAAAATAACCTTTATAAGCATTTTCTACAATAAATACACTTTCTTTTAAAGAAGGAAATAAAGAAAGTCTATCTAAAGCATGTTTATATATATCTTGAGTATCTTTTTGAGGCCACACCTTTTTCTTAACAATATCCAATAAGGATTTATTATCTTGCATAAAAGTGCCATTCAGATCAATGCCATGAAATTCGCCAAAACATAAAGTATCAATTTCACTTTTATTCTCATAATATACTATAGCCATAATCCGGGCATCTATAACCGATCTTTCAGGGTCTGAATTTAATTTTTTAAATTCATTCTCAAACTTTTTAATAAATACGGGATCTTTACATAAAATAAATTGTAAATCCTCAAAACTCATATTAAAATCATTCGGATCGCAAGAAACTGCAATCATAAATTTAACTCCTTCTTCTCCATAAGCAAACTTTATTTTTGAAATCTGGCCTTTTAATGATATACTATAAGCATATAAGCCTAAAAAGATAACAAACATAAATTTCTTTAATACTCTGAATTCCATCCTTTTCTAACATTATCTATTTTATTTCTGTAACTTTGTGATAATTGCTCACTGACTTCTTTGTTAGAAGTTACTCCAAAGGTAATAACACGAGTTCCTTCATTATGATTTTTACGCCCTTTATGACTTTCTGGTAATTCTCCATTTGCTTTTGCTGTTTTTAATTCTGGCCCTAAAATTATCTTCTTTTCTGAAACATTGCTATATTTAGAGTCAGGAGTATCGTCAACATTTCCTGTTTTTTCTTCAATTCCATGAGCTATTTCATGCTCTAAAGCTGTTGCTGGATAATATATATCCGTCATCTGTTTTGAGTCCAGCTGTAATATTAAAACGAATAGTTCCATTCTTACCAGATTGATAACGAGTTTTTAAATCAGTTTCTGCTACATTTATGTTAAATTCTTTACTAGTTGCCGCAATCTTAAGATTATCTCCTGCACCATTATTTACATTATAATCATATGCTTCAATGACAGATTTAACAAAAAAATTGTTTGGAGCATCAGATTGATTACTTCCATTAAATACAAAATAATCTTTTTTTGAATACCATATAACAATATCCCTCCCATCCGGATCAATATATTTAATCGGGTTATTCATACAATACACATATGGCGAAATCGAATAATACTTCTCACAATGCGGATCAATCGAAATAAACCTACTCACAACCTGAGCATCCATCTCCTTTACCTCCCTTTCCTCTATCCTTCCCACAATCTTACCCGCCTTCGTGTCAAACCTTACATCTCCAATCTCAACAATCCTGTCCGCATCATGCAACTCCTCAAATTGTCCACTTGTCAAAGTAACCAGCTGCACAGCATAACCATAACCTGAGAAAGGATTCTGTGCAAAACCCATACATGTAACAAGTAACACCCCTAAAAATAGTCTGATTCTTTTCATAAGCATCCTTATTTAGTTAATTTAAATCAATGTCGTATTTGTTTTACGGGAGAAAGCTTGTTCTCCGGCCTGTCTTTCTCCTTTTCCATCTGCTGTAGCCAACTCTCATAAACTTCGCCGGGCATTCTCTCAAATCCAAGGCTGTCAAGCACCTGATAATAATCCAGCATTGTATTAAAGAGTGAATAAGCCTGGGGATAGCGGTGTAAATCCTGCGGAGCAGGTCTGCCTATCCGGTCAATGACATAAAGAGCGCTCACCGTATGGTAATCAGAGTATAACTGGTGGGCATAAATATTGGAAGGATAAACTTCAAGGGAAGTCTCCAACGCAT